>VFQS010000647.1_pt1 | contig 37008 bp, 34 predicted proteins | sample 3512361 | NCBI WGS metagenome assembly VFQS01 (sample SAMN10412375, study PRJNA504923) | tailings metagenome | isolation source: Relicate 1 Philex TSF3 active mining | place: Philippines
TGGTGCCGTATTCACCGCCGCGGTCGCAGAGGTGGTCGTTGAGGCTGCCCTCCAGCTCGGTGGGGAAGGGCCCCTCACCCACGCGGGTGGTGTAGGCCTTGGCCACGCCGATCACCCGGTCGATCAGGGTGGGGCCCACGCCGGCGCCGATGCAGGCGCCGCCGCTCACCGGGTTGGAGGAGGTGACGTAGGGGTAGGTGCCGTGGTCGAGGTCGAGCAGGGTGCCCTGGGCCCCCTCGAACAGGATGTTCTTGCGGGCGCGGGCCGCCTGGTGGATCGTGCGGGTGCACTCCACCACGTGGGGCGCCAGGCGGCGGCCGTAGCCCGTGTACTCCTCGATCACCTGCTCCGGATCGAGCGGATCGAGGCCGTACACCTTCTGGAGCAGTTCGTTCTTCTCGGCCAGGGGGCCGAGCAGACGGTCGCGCAGGCGATCGGCGTCGAGCAGGTCGATCACGCGGATGCCGTTGCGCTCCGACTTATCGGCGTAGGTGGGGCCGATGCCCCGCCCGGTGGTGCCGATGCGGCGGTCGCCGCGGCGGCGCTCCATCGCCTGGTCGAGCAGGCGGTGGTAGGGCATGGTCACGTGGGCCGTGGAGGCCAGCTTGAGCCCCGACACATCGATGCCGAAGTCGATCAGGGTGTCGAGCTCCCCGAGCATCACCTTCGGGTCGACCACGGTTCCCGAACCGATCAGGCAGATGGTTTCGGGGTAGAGGATTCCGGAGGGGATGAGGTGCAGCTTGAGCACCCGGTCGTCCACGACGATCGTGTGGCCGGCGTTGACGCCCCCCTGATAGCGGACGACCACATCAGCGGAACGGCTCAGCAGATCGGTGATCTTGCCCTTCCCCTCGTCACCCCACTGCGCACCGATGACGACAACGTTGGCCAAGGACACAGCGGCCCGCAGCCGCTTCAAAGCACAACGTGAGAGCCTCTCAGACGGAGTGCCGTTTCGTCAAAACCGCGACCGTGATCGTTGCGAAATGCACGGCCCGCCTGGCTCGCCCGGGGCTGCGCCAGCCCCCACAGGCAAATGCCCTCCCCGCCGGCGGCGGGAAGGGCTGAAGCTGCGAGGGCAGGCAGGCGGGTGGGCGGCGCCGGGGCGCCGGAGCCCGGGGATCAGGCGCCGCGGGTGACGGAGGTCTCGGCCTTGCGCAGCTCCTTCTCGAGCCGGCTGCGCAGGGCATCCGGCAGGGGGCGGTTGGCGTAGCTGGCGTAGTGGCCGGCCAGGGAGTTGAGGGCCGTCTGCATCGTGGTGAAGGAGGCCAGGCCGTTCACGTCGTTGCGGGGCCGGTAGCGGGCCATGTAGCCGTTGATCAGGGCGCGGGCCTCGCTCTCGGCGGCGGCATGGCCGGGATCGTCCTGGGGCAGGGCGATGGTGGTCTGCAGGGAGCGGGCCACGCTCACGGTGTCCTCCACGTAGTTGCCGGTGAGGCCGTTGGCATCGGCGCCGCAGGCGCTGAGGCCCAGCACCAGGCAGAGCCCCAGGGCCAGCAGGCCGCCCCGCAGGGAACGGCCCAGCCAGCCTTGGAGCCGGCCGACCAGCCGGGCGAGAGGGCGCAGCAGGTCAGCCATTGGGTGGAGAAAAACGATTGGCTGGGATCCTAGGCGGGGCCCGCACCGGCCCCGGCCTCCGCAGGCTCGCTGGCGTCGGCCGCCAGGCCGGCCCGCTGCCGCCGGATGCGGCCGGCCAGCAGCTCCACCACCTCCGTGGCGGCGTGGTCGCTGCGGGCGCCACCGGCCCGCTCCACCAGCTCCACCTGGCCGGCGGCGGCGCCGCGGCCCACCACCACCCGCCAGGGAATGCCGATCAGGTCGGCATCCTTGAACTTCACGCCGGCCCGCTCGCTGCGGTCGTCGAGCAGCACCTCGATGCCGGCGTCGGCGAGCTCGGCGTAGAGCCGCTCGGCGAGCTCCACCTGGAGCGGCTCCTGGCTGCTGGCGATCACCACGATCACCTCAAAGGGGGCGATGGCCACCGGCCACACGATGCCGGCGCCGTCGTGGTGCTGCTCCACTGCCGCCTGGGCCAGCCGCGAGACACCGATGCCGTAACAGCCCATCCAGAGGGGCTCCTCGGCGCCGGTCTCGTTGGTGAAGCGGGCCTCCAGGGCCTCGGAGTACTTGCGGCCCAGCTGGAAGATGTGGCCCACCTCGATGCCGCGGGCCGCCTCGAGCCGCTGGGCCGGATCGTGGTGGCAGCGGTCGCCGGGCTGGGCGGCCCGCAGATCCACCACCTCCGGCGTCAGACCCAGCCCCGCCCAGGAGCAACCGCTGCGGTGCAGATCGGCGGCATTGGCGCCGCACACGAAGGCCTCCAGGCCGGCCGCCGTGGCATCGGTGAGCCGCAGCAGGGGGCTGCCGCCACTGGCGAGGGCTCCATCGGCCAGATCGGGGCCGAGGAAGCCGAAGGGCACGCCGGCGGCGAGCGGGAAGCCCCAGCTGCGGGCCAGCTCGGCCGTGAGCGGCTCGATCGCCAGCAGGGCGCCGTGGGCGGCCCCGAGGCGGGCGCTCACGGCGTTGGCCAGCTTCACATCATTCAGCTGCTGATCGCCGCGCAGGCTCACCAGCAGCGGCTGGATCCGACCGCTCTCGAAGCGGGCCAGCAGCAGCAGCACCTTCACCACCTGGGTGGGATCGAGGCCGTGGCCGCTGCAGAGGGCTTCAATCGTGCTGGTGGCCGGGGTGGCCAGGGGCTCACCGGCACCGGCGGCGCGCAGCCCGCCGGGCAGGGGCACCGCCTCCGGGGGAAGCGACGTGGCCCGCTCCTGGTTGGCGGCGTAGCGCCCGTCGGGGCTGGCCAGGATCAGATCCTCGCCGGCGTCGGCGGTCACCATGAACTCCTGGCTGGCGGAGCCGCCGATGGCGCCGCTGTCGGCCTCCACCGCCACGGCCCGCAGGCCGCAGCGGCTGAAGATGCGGCGGTAGGCCCGGTCCATGGCGGCGTAGGTGTCGCGCAGCGACGCCTCATCGGCATGGAACGAATAGGCGTCCTTCATGATGAATTCGCGCCCCCGCATCAGGCCGAAACGGGGCCGGATCTCATCGCGGAATTTCGTCTGGATCTGGTAGAGATTCACCGGCAGCTGCCGGTAGGAGCGCAGCAGATCCGCCGCCAGGGAGGTGATGACCTCCTCATGGGTGGGGCCGAGGCCGAGCTCGCGACCCTGCCGATCCTCGAGGTGAAACATGATCCCCTCGCCGGCGGTGTAGCCGGCCCAGCGACCGCTGCGCTGCCAGAGGTCGGCCGGCTGGAGCTGGGGCAGCAGGGTTTCGAGGGCGCCGGTGGCGTCCATCTCCTCGCGCACGATGGCGGAGATCCGCTGCAGCACGCGCCAGAGCAGGGGCAGGTAGGCGTAGATCCCCGACGACACCCGCCGGATGTAGCCGGCGCGCAGCAGCAGCCGATGGGAGGGAATCTCCGCCTCCGCGGGATCATCCCGCAGCGTCACCAGCATCAGGCGGGAGACGCGCATGGCTCAGGCAGCAAAGGGCCGGACGCTATCACTGACCCCCACGGCGGCGGCGCAGAACCGCCGCGCCACCCGGATGGGGCTGTGTCCGAGACAAACAGACACATCAGGAGGCCTCTGCTAGCGTCCCAGCGCAATCCAGGCCGTCGCGCAGCCGTCTCATGCTTCCACAACCAGGACCGAGCGGGTCCGTGTCCCTGGCCGGAAGCCCCCAGGAGCCGGTGAACGATCCTGGCGCAGAAGCCCTGATCGGGATCGAGGAAGTTCAGAAATCGCTGAACCGCTCCCGCGCCTCGGTGTACCGCTACACCAACACCGACCCGCGCAATCTCAACCCTCCCTTCAACGCCCGCAAGCTCAATCCTGAATACCGCAGCGATCAGAAGGATCCCCTTCTGTTCCACCCCAACGAAGTGGCGCGCTTCGCCCGCGATGTGCTGCGCATCAAGGAGGTGACGGTGGAGGTGCTCAACTCACCGAGCACCGCCACCCAGCAGCTGCTGAGCTCGATTCTCGACGAACTGCGGGCCATTCGCCAGCGGCTCGATCACCTCGATCCCCCCGCCGATCTGGATGCCCACCGCCAGCAGCTCAACCACAGCCGCCCGGCCGCCTGAGGCGCGCCGGCGCAGCGGTGCCGCCCCGCGATTGCCCCTCGCCGCCTCCCGCCGGAGGTGGCAGGATTGATGCCTACGCCCGCCCTGCCTTCCCCTGGTGGACCGGCCCAGCCGAAGCCACCCACACATGACCAGCACACCCCAGCTCGCCGCGCCCGACGCCAACGCCTCGGACGACGGCGATCCCCACAGTCCGGGGCCATCCCCTTCCCCCCTCTCCGCCCCCCCCCTCTCCGGCCACAGTGGGTCGTGGCGCGGGTCCCCTCCCACGGCCCAGCGCAACCCCGCCGCCGATGAGGAGCGCCCCAGCTCCGCAGCCCCCGGGATTCAACCTGCCGACGACTGGAGTGACCCGCTCGGCCTGCTCGCCGGCGGCGCAATTGCCCTGCTCACCGCCGTTGTGCCGCTGATGAGCGTGCTGAGCAGCCGCGGCGCACCGCCCGCTCCAGCACTGGCCAGCCCACCAGCCCTCAGCGCACCCGCAACGGCGCGCCCGGCCTCCACCCACCCGCCCGGGCCCTCCCGCCAGCCCGCGCCAGCCCTCCGCCCCCAGCCCGATGGATCTGCGCCATCTGCCCGCCTGCCCGGAGCCCGGCCTGGTGAACCTGGTGGTGGAGATTCCGGCCGGCAGCCGTAACAAGTACGAGTACAACGCCAGAGCGGGCCTGATGGCCCTCGACCGGGTGCTGCACTCCTCCGTGCGCTACCCGTTTGATTACGGCTTCGTGCCCAACACCCTCGCCGAGGATGGGGCCCCGCTCGACGCCATGGTGATCATGGAGGAGCCCACCTTTGCCGGCTGTCTGATCCAGGCCCGGCCGATCGGCATCCTCGACATGGTCGACAGCGGTGCCCACGACGGCAAGCTGCTGTGCGTTCCCCTGGCCGATGCGGCCAAGCGCGGACTGCACAGCATCCAGCAGATCGCCCCCAACCAGCTTGAGGAGGTGGCGGAATTCTTCCGAACCTACAAGAGCCTCGAGGGCCGGGTGACCACCATCAACGGCTGGCTCGGAGCGGAGGCGGTGCCCGCCCTGCTCGAGCGCTGCATGGCTGCTGCTGCTGCTGCTGCTGCTGCCAACGGGGCCGCGGGCGGGCGGGCCTAGGGGCGGCGCTGCAGCAGGAAGCCCTCGAAATCCAGGGCCCGGAACACAGGGGCGGGATCACCGAAGCCGGCGGCCTCGGCCAGGGCATCGAGCCGGGCCCGGCCGATCGGATGCAGGGCCTGACCCAGCAGGGCCGGTGCCGCGCCGCTGGCCACCTCGAGGCCCCCGGCCCGCTGGAAGCCGTGCCAGGCCGCCTCCATCTGCTCCTGCAGGGCCGAGCGCTCGGGCCGCATCAGATCCACCAGCACGAGCTGGGCGCCAGGGCGCAGGCTGCGGGCCAGGGCAGAGAGGAAGGCCAGCTTGGCGCCGTCATCGGCAAGCGACTGCAGCACCAGCACCGAGAGGGCGCCATCGAAACAGGCCTCGGCGCCGAAGGCCTCGGCGGTGGTGCCGTGCCAGGCGATCGCCTCGCCGCCCTCGCCGCTGAGGCGACGGCGGGCCTCCGCCAGCATCGCCGCGGCGGGCTCGAGGGCGGTGAGCCGCCAGTCGGGGCGCTGGCGGCGGGCCTCCAGCAGCTCACCGCCGGTGCCGCAGCCGGCCACCAGCACCTCCGCACCGGCGGCGGCCGCCAGGGGCGACACCGCCAGCAGCGCCACCGAGAGACGGGCCAGGCTGGCGTAGCCCGGGATCAGCTGCTCCGCCAGGCGGTCGTAGCCCGACGGCAGGCTCTCGGCGGGGGAGGTCACGGAGCGGTGGCAGGGGAGATCGGTGCAGGCTATCGAGCCCGGCGGAATGCTTCGCCGCATTGCGGGCCGTCCGGCACGGGCGCGTGAAGGGCGCGCATGTCCTAGGTTTGGCGGCGCCCATTACCCCGCAGCGTCCGTGCCCACCATCCGTTTCGAACAGGAAGGCCAGCAGGTCGGCTGCATCGAGGGGGCCAACCTGCGCAAGGCCGCCATCGACGCGGGCATCAACCCCTATAAGGGCCTGAACAACCTCAACAACTGCGGTGGCGTGGGCCAGTGCGGCACCTGCGTGGTGGAAGTGCTGGAAGGCGCCCGCAACCTCTCCCCCCGCTCCGATGTGGAAGAGGTGTATCTGGCCGATCGCCCCGCCAACTACCGCCTCAGCTGCCGCACCGCCGTGAATGGCGATGTCACCATCCGCACCCGCCCCAGCGATGGCGTGGGCAAGGGCTCCAACAGCCTGGTGGGCGCCCTCAAGGCCCTCGTCGGCCGCAAGTGAGCGCTGCCCCCCGGCAGCTCCGCGTTCACAGCCTGGCCAGTTGCGGCACCTGCCGCCGGGCGCTGGCCTGGCTGAACGAACGCGGCATCCCCTTCGAACTGCTGGCCATCGACAGCCAGCCCCCCTCCGCCGCCGAGCTGCACCAGGCCCTGGAGCAGCTCGGCCGCAAGCGTTTGTTCAACACCAGCGGCCAGAGCTACCGGGCCCTGGGGGCCGATCGGGTGCGCGCCATGGACGACGCGCAGGCCCTGGCGTCCCTCGCGGCCGACCCGCGCCTGATCCGCCGCCCCTTCGCCGTGCTTGCGGACGGCACCATCCTGAGCGGCTTCAAACCGGAGGAATGGGAGGCCCAGCTGGCCCCGACGGCCCACTGAGTCCATCCTCCAGCCCTGCCCCATCCGGCCCAGCCGCCGGCCCCCCCGCCGCGCCTGAGCCCTTCACCATCAGCTGGTCGAGCTCATCGATCAGGCCCTCGATGCCGGCCCGGCTGATCTGGCTGAGGTAGTTGCGCTTGAGCTCCTCCAGCAGGTCGCAGAGGAGGGCCTGGGAGCGCTCCAGGGCCGGCCCGCTCTCCAGGGCGGCCGCCAGCTCCTCCCAGAAGCGATCGATGAACTGCTGCAGCAGGGCGATCTGCTGATCATCGCGGCGGCCGAGGCGTTCGCCGGTGCTGCGGCTGAGGTCGAGCAGGCTGTCGGCCATGCCGGCGGCCAGCTGGCGGCTGAGGTCCTTCTCCACCCGCAGCAGGGGCTGGAGGCGCCGCAGGGGCGGCGGCACCACCGAGGCCTCGAGACTCTGCTGCAGGGTGTGGCCGAGCACCCCCTGGAGTTCGGGCGCGAGCCGCGGCGCCACCCGGGCCAGCAGCAGCGGTGCCCAGATGCGCACCAGTTCCACGGTGGCCCGATCCTCGCGGGCCACCACGGTCTGGTGGCTGCGCAGGGCGCGGATCCGCGCCGGCCAGCGGCGGGAGCGGATCAGCTGCTGCAGGCCATCGAGCAGCTGCAGGGCCAGCACCTCGAACAGCTCCACGGCCAGCAGCGCCACCACGCCCCGGCTCACCACGGCGCGCAGGGGCTCGATCGTGATCAGGCCGCTGGCCTGCAGGCGCTCAAGCACCGGCACCAGCCGCAGCCAGCGCCAGAAAGGGAGCAGCAGCGGCAGATCGATCCAGCGGCGCAGCAGGGCATCGCGCCAGGAGAGGCCGGGCAGCCGCCGCCGCAGCCGCACGGCCCGCAGCAGGATGTCGAAGGCGAAGACGCTCTGGAACAGCAGCAGGTCGTAACGCCAGAAGTGGTCGGTGGGACGGCCGTTCTCATCCACCGAGCGCCAGTAGTTGGTGGCCACCAGCGGCAGCACCTGCTGGCTCCAGAAGCGGCGCTCCACCTCCCAGCCGCGGCGGTTGATCCACTCCGGGGAGAGCAGCCTGGCCGCCGCCGCGCGGGAGGAGTCGAGGTCGGCCCGCTGGCGCAGCCGGTTCTTGATCTTCTCGAGGGTGCCGGAGGCCCCCGTGGCCTCGAAGGGGTTGTTGTCGATCAGCTCGGCGGTGAGGGCCGCCTGGCGCTCCAGCAGGCGGCGCTGGGCCGGCGCCGGCGCGCTGCCGGGGGGCAGGGCGGCCAGGGAGGCATCGAGCTGCTCGAAACTCCGCAGGTAGGCCTGGGTCTCGCGGTGGGGCTCGATCCCCTTGATCGGATCCACCCAGGGGGTGACATCCGGCAGCACGGTGAGCGGCAGGGCCAGCGGCACCGAAGGGATCGGATAGAGGTTGCGCTGCAGCCAGAAGGTGCGCAACGGAACATAGGTGAGGTCGAAGGCCACCCAGGCCAGGTTGAGCGCGGCCCAGACGGCCACGAAGCGATCCCAGCCGCGGGCGAGGCGGCTGGAGGCGGCGGGAACCGGCGCCGCATGCCAGCGGGGGCGCGCCATCGGAGCGGCGGGGGACGGATGCCTGCCTAATCTGCCTGGCATTGCCGGTCCCTGCCGCCCGAGTGCCTTGAGCCCAACCCCTCCCCCGGCCCCAGAGAGCAGCTCCGATCACGCCCACGCAGATCCAGGCACCCAGACAGCCGCCCGAGCCGGAGCCGAAACGCCCCGCGAAAGCCCCTGGGTGTTCTGGCGCAGCGTGCTGATCACCCTGGCGGTGGCCCTCGGCATCCGCCAGTACCTGATCGAGGCGCGCTACATCCCCTCCGGCTCGATGCTGCCCGGCCTGCAGATCCAGGACCGGCTGCTGGTGGAGAAGCTGAGCTACCGCAACCGCCTGCCCAAGCGCGGCGAGATCGTGGTGTTCCACGCCCCCCACCACTTCGATCCCACCCTGGTGAGCCAGTTCCGGCCGGGGCCCCTGGGCTGCGTGCTGGTGAACCTGCCGCTGCTGGGCTCGCTGCCGGGCCTGCAGCAGCCCGCCTGCGACGCCTACATCAAGCGGGTGGTGGGCCTGCCCGGGGAGCAGGTGGCCGTGGATCCCCGCGGCCGCGTCAGCATCAACGGTGCCCCGCTGGCGGAGCCCTACGTGCGCAACAGCTGCCCGGTGAACAAGGAGGGGATGGGCCCCTGCCGCAGCCTCAACGTGGTGGTGCCGCCGAACCACGTGCTCGTGCTGGGCGACAACCGCGCCAATAGCTGGGACAGCCGCTTCTGGCCGGGGGGCCCCTTCCTGCCCCGCAACGAGATCATCGGCCGGGCCTTCTGGCGGTTCTATCCCTTCAATGCGGTGGGTGGCCTGGGCCCGGCCCCAGCCGCCAGCCAGCCGGATCGCTGAAGCCGCTGGCCACCACGGCTCCGTTCAGCGGCCGGCCCAAGACCGGCTGGTTCGCCGCCCGCGAGGGGCAGCTGGTGTGGGTCCAGCTCCAGGCATGGCCCGGATCGAACAGCAGCCAGCGGTGGCTGCCGGCGCTGAGCTGCTCGGCGGGGCGATCGAGAAAGGCGGCCGGCCCCCAGCAGAGGGCCTGCCACAGGCTCCGGGGCGACCAGCCCCGCTGCTCCACCAGGGCGCTCCAGAGCAGGCTGAGGGCCACGCCGTGGCCCGCCAGGCCCGGCCGGCGCTGATCGAGGGGCAGCACCTGCTCCTCGGCATCCAGGGGCAGATGGTGGATCGCCACCGCCGTGATCACCCCATCGGCCAGGGCCTCCAGCAGGGCCTCGCGGTCGTCCGGGCCGCCCAGGGGCGGCACCAGGCGCCAGCCCTCCTCGGCCGGATCGAGGCTGCCGCTGTCGGCCAGCAGGTGCCACCAGCAGACGCTGGCGGGTGGTGGCGCCGGGCAGCGGCGCAGCTGGGCCACCGCCTCCGCGGTGGAGAGGTTCATCAGCCGCAGCCGGGCCTGGGGGTGGGCGGCGGCCAGGCTGAGCAGGCTCTGCAGCGGCAGGGTTTCGCTCAGCGCCGGATCGAGCGGCAGCCCCACCCGCAGCGCCTCCACCCGCTCGCGCAGGAAGCCCTGCTGGGCCAGCGAGGGGTCGCGGGGGGCCAGCAACAGGGGCCGGTCGCCGATCTCGCCCAGGCGCAGGGCCCGCTCCAGCAGAGCGAGGGGCGGCAGGGCATCGCCGCCGCAGAGGCCGAGGGCACCGGCCTCGAGCTGGTCGGCATGGGGGGCCAGCTCGCGCTCCTCGCCCTCGAGGCTGAGGCTGCCCCAGAGCTCCAGCCGCAGGGCACCGGGCCAGGCGAGCTGCAGCCGCTCGGGGCGGTCGCGCCAGGGGCGGGCCCAGGGCAGCAGCGCCACGCTGGCGTAGCCGCCGGCGGCCGAAGCCGCGGCCAGGGTGGCGAGGGTTTCGGCCCGGCCCAGCAGCGGCTCCTCCAGCACGCTGTGGGGATCCACCAGCGGCGGGGCCAGCAGCCAGCCCTCGGCGCGGTGCTCCTCCAGGGCGGCGGGCGGCTCGGCCGCCAGGGCGTTCGCCACCGCCTCGGCCGTGAGGGCGGGGGCCCAGAGGAGAAGGCGCTGGCCGTGCACCAGGGCATCGCCCCGCAGGGCCGGCCGATCCGGCCCCTCCAGCAGATCCACCTGGCGCAGGAGCAGGGCTCGGTTCATGGCGTCTGGCCTCTCAGAGGGCGCCGGCGGCGGTGCGATCGAGCACACCGCCCAGGTGACTGGTGAGGTTGAGGCAGGTGACCACCGGATCGCCGGAGGCACCGCGTGGGTAGTCGATCACGGTGACGCCGCCGTTGCCCTGCTTCACGGCCCAGATGTCGCCGGGGCCAAGGCCCAGCAGGGCGCAGAGGATGGTCTTGTTCACGGCATCGTGGGCCACCACCAGGCCAGTCTCACCGGCGGCGAGGCAGGCGGCGATGCGCTGCCAGGTGAGCAGGGAGCGGTCCCACACCTGCTGGATGGTTTCGCCCTGGGGCATCTGCACCGTTTCGGGGGCGCGCTTCCAATCCGCCAGGAGCTGGGGCCAGCCCTCGGCGATCTCGCTCTCGAGCCTGCCTTCCCAGAGGCCGTGGCCGATCTCCAGCAGGCCGGTGGTGGTGACCATGGGCACCCCCGGGTGGGCCCGCAGGATCGCCTCCGCCGTCTGGCGGGGGCGGGCCATGGCGCTGCTCCAGGCCCGCTGGATCGGCACGGAGGCGAGGAAGCGGCCGGCGGCCTCGGCCTGGGAGCGGCCGTTGGCATTGAGGGGGATGTCGATCTGGCCCTGGAAGCGCCCCTGGCGGTTCCAGTCGGTTTCGCCGTGGCGCACCAGCAGCAGGCGCGGGCCGGGGCCGGCGGGCGGCAGGGGCTCGCCGAGGTGGGCGGTGCCGTTGAGGGATTCGATCTGCACCTCGGCGCGGCCATCGGCGGCGGCGGCCACGTTGAGCACCGAAATCGAGGCGTTGTCGAGCCGCAGCCGGCGGAAGCCGCTGGCGGGCAGCCCGAGCAGCTGCAGCAGCACGCAGCGCAGGATGGCGTTGTGCCCCACCACCAGCACGCTGGCCGCCGGGCCGGCGAGGTGGTCGCGGTGGCGCTCCAGCAGGGCCTCCACGAAGCGGCGCGCCTGGGCCATCAGCTCCGGCAGGGGCTGGTAGGCGCTGCCATCGGGACGCTGCAGGGTGAGCGTGTGGGGGGCCTCCGCCCAGGTGCGCTCCTGTTCGGGGTGGCGCTCGCGAACCTCCTGGCGCAGCAGGCCGCTCCAGGGGGCCAGGTCGATCTCCAGCAGGTCGTCGCGGAACGCGAGGGGCTGGCCGTCGCCCCTGGCCTGCTGCAGCAGTTCGGCGGTGCGGCGGGCGCGCTGCAGCGGCGAGCTGTAGGCGGCTTCAAAGCGCAGATCGGCCAGGGCCTCACCGCAGCGGGTGGCCTGGCGCTGGCCCTCCTCGGTGAGGCTGGAGAGGTCGTCGCGACCCTGGATGCGGTGCTCCAGGTTGAAGCTGCTCAGCCCGTGGCGGACCAGCACGATACGGAGGGACACGGGGTCTGGCACCGCTGGCAGAGCCATCGTATGGGAGCGCTCCGGCGCGGCTTCGCCGCAGGCGGAGGCAGCCAGGGAGAATTCAGAGCCCTTCCGCAGCGAGGCGCAGCGCTTGCCGCCATCCCCCCCCGAGGCCGAGCCCCAGCGCCGGCCCGGCCCCGATCCGGCCAGGCCGTCCACCCCGGGCTGGATGGGGCTGCTGACGCTGCTGAGCGTCACCCTGAGCCTGCTGGTATGGGTGAGCGGCCTGAGCGACAGCCTGGATCGGCCCTCCGTGCTCAACGACCTCAGCCTGCGCCAGCTGGAGCTCTCCGCCCTGGCGGCCGACGCCCTGCCCGAGGACCTGGGCACCGCCCTGGTGGGCGAAACGCCGCGCGGCGCCCTGGCCGAGGAGCTGGAGAACCAGATCAGCGCCGCCACGGAGCCGGCACCGGCCCTGCGCCGCCTGGAGCTGGCCCTGCTGCGCCGCGGCGGCGAGGGCGAGGCGGGCGAGGGCCGGCTGCGGGAGCTGCGCGAGCAGGTGGATGCGCCGCGGCGCCCACTGCTGGAGGCCCTGCTCAGCGGCGAACGGCGCAGCCCTGAGCAGCAGCGTCAGCTGCTCGCTCCCTGGCGGGCCCCGCTGCTGGTGCAGCAGCTCAGCTGCGAGCAGCTGGGGGGCCCGGGCGATGCGTGCCCGGCGGCGCGGCAGGGCGGAACCCTGCTGCTGCGGCTGGCCGGGGTGACCGTGGTGCCGGTGCTGCTCGTGCTCGTGGGCGCCGGCCTGCTGCTGCGCCAGCTCTGGCTGCGGCTGCGGCGGCGGCTGCCGGAGCCCGCACCCCTGCGCGGGCCACCGCTCAGCCCCATGGAAACCACCCTGCTGATCGCCGGGGGCTTCGTGGTGCTCGGCGAGGTGCTCACCCCCCTGCTGCTCCAGCCCCTGCTGGAGGCGGCGCTGCGCGGCCTGGGCCCATCGCCGGCCGTCAGCCAGGGGCTGCAGGTGGTGGTGCTCTACCTGGGCCTGATGCTGGCCCCCCTGGCGATCCTGGCCCTGCTCCTGCGGGGCAGGGGCCCCAGGCCGGTGGGCGGCTGGCTGCAGTGGGGCTGGCGCCCGGTGGGGGGGCTGGTGCTGCGGGCGCTCGCCGCCGTGCTGATGGTGCTGCCGGCGGTGGCCCTGGCCGGCTGGCTGGTGGAGCGCCTCTGGCCCGACCCCGGCGGCAGCAATCCCCTGCTCGACCTCGTGCTCACCAGCGCCGATCCGCTGGCGCTGGCCTGCTTCGCCGGCACGGCGCTCGTGCTCGCCCCCCTGTTCGAGGAACTGCTCTTCCGCGGCGTGCTGCTGCCGGTGGTGGCGCAGCGGCTGGGGGGTGGCTGGGCCGTGCTGATCAGCGCCTTCGTGTTTGCGATCGCTCACCTGAGCCTGGGCGAGCTGGTGCCGCTGTTCGTGCTCGGCCTCGGCCTGGGCTGGCTGCGCTGGCGCAGCGGGCGACTCGGTGCCTGCGTGCTGATGCACGCCTTCTGGAACGGTCTCACCTTCCTCAACCTGCTGCTGCTGGCCGACTGAGGCGCCCCGGCGGCCGGGGGTGCTTGCTGGCGCTGCCGCAGAGTGGTTCACTTGCGCAGTGCATCGACGGGGACCCTTGGTCGCAGCCTTCTCACCCACCGACAGGCGGCCGTCACATCAACGGCGCTCCCGCCGCTCCCTGGCGGTGATCCAGGGCTCCCTCTCCGCCAGCCGTGTGGAGCGGCGCTCGCCCCTGCTGGCCAACCTGCACCGGGTGAGCACGGGCCTGCTCACCGGCCTGGGCGTGTCGCTGCTCGGCCTGAGCGGTCTCACCCTGCACTGGCAGAACCAGTGGGCCTACAACTACCGGGAGCTCCAGGCCGCCAAGATGCTGGAGCACCGGCTGCAGGAATCGGCCGCACTGCTGGAGCAGCACCACCTCGGTGCCGTGGTGCGTCCGGGCCAGCTCGTGCCCACCAGCAGCGAGAAGCTGATCCACCTGCCACCGCCGAAGGCCACCGATCTGAGCCCCTCCCAGCCGGCGCTGCTCAGCGCCATCCAGCTGCGTCGGATGCCGGCGGGCTACTGATGCCGCGCACCTCCGATCGCCGGCCGAGGCAGGGCGGAGCATCCCAGCGCCGCAGCCCCCGTCCGGGCCCGGCCCCCATACCCCCCCGCCACGGCGGCACTCCGCCGCCGCGACAACGGCGCGTGGTGGAGATGCAGCCCCCCTCCCCCGGGCGGCTGCTGGCCGTGTACGTGCTGCTCTGCGCCTGCCTGGCGGGCCTGGGCATCCGCCTTGCCTGGCTGCAGGTGGTGCAGGGCGACCGGCTGCAGGCCCGGGCCCGGGCCGCCCAGACGATGACGATCACCCCCCTGGGCAAGCGCCGCACGATCGTGGATCGCACCGGCCGCCTGGTGGCCATGGATGAGGAGCGGTTCACGCTCTGGGCGCACCCGCGCTACTTCAACATGCCCGGCGATGAGCCCGGCAAGGTGCGTCCGCCCGGCGACATCGCGGCCGCCGTGGCGCCGCTGCTCGGCCGCAGCCCGGCCGACCTGCAGGCGGCGATGGGGGATCGCGCCAGCGGGGTGAAGCTGGCCTCGGGCCTGGAGCCCGCCCTGGCCGAGCGGATCCGGGAGAAGGGCATCAGCGGCCTGGATCTGGAGGCCTACCCCCAGCGGATCTACCCCCAGGGTTCGCTGTTCTCGAACGTGGTGGGATTCCTCAACCTCGAGCGGGTACCCCAGGCCGGCCTGGAGCAGAGCCGCGACGGCGACCTGCGCCGCCAGGAGAGCACCCTCACGATGCGCCGCGGTGCCGACGGCACCGCCCTGCCCGATGGCGTGCAGGCCGGCTCCCTCTACGGCGACGACCTGCGCCTGCAGCTCACCCTGGATTCCCGGCTCCAGCAGGTGGCCCAGCAGGCCCTGGCCCGCCAGGTGAAGCAGTGGAGCGCCAAGCGGGGCGCCGCCCTGGTGATGGACGCGCGCAACGGCGAGCTGCTGGCCCTGGCCTCCACCCCGGGCTACGACCCCAACAGGTTCTGGCAGTACAACCCCGGCCTGTTCCGCGAATGGTCGGTGCAGGACCTCTACGAACCGGGCTCCACCTTCAAGCCGATCAACCTGGCCCTGGCCCTTCAGGAAAAGGTGATCGATCCGAAGGGCACGGTGAACGACAGCGGCCAGCTCACCATCGGCGGCTGGCCGATCTTCAACGCCGACCGGCGCGCCAACGGCACGATCGACTTCCCCACCGTGCTGCAGGTGTCGAGCAACGTGGCGATGGTGGAGGCCATGCGCCAGATGAAGCCGGCCCGCTTCTGGCACTGGCTGCGCACCCTCGGCATCGATGAGGTGCCCGACACCGACCTGCCCGGCGCCGTGGCCGGCCAGCTCAAGTCGCGCAACGAATTTCTCAGCAGCCCGATCGAGCCGGCCACGGCCGCCTTCGGCCAGGGCCTGGCCCTCACGCCGCTGAAGCTGGTGCAACTGCACGCCATGCTCGCCAACGGCGGCCGGCTGGTGAGCCCCCACATCACCCGCGGCCTGCGCTCCGGCGATGCCCTGGCCGGCGAAAGCCGCGGGGCCGGGGTGCAGCTGCTCGATCCCAAGGTCACCCGCACGGTGATGGACTGGATGGAATCGGTGGTGGAGAAGGGCAGCGGCAAGGGCCTGCAGATCCCCGGCTACCGGCTCGGCGGCAAGACGGGCACCGCCCAGAAGGCCCAGAACGGGGTGTACATCCCGGGGGCACGCATCTGCAGCTTCGTGGCGGTGCTGCCGATCGAGGATCCCCGCTACGTGGTGCTGGTGGTGGTGGATGAACCCCAGGGCGGCAACGCCTACGGCTCCACCGTGGCGGTCCCGGTGGCCCGCCAGATCGTGGAGGCGCTGCTGGTGCTGGAGAAGATCCCCCCGAGCAAGCCCGTGCCGGCCCGCGCCCGCACGGGCCAGGCCGCCAGCGCCGGCTGAGGGCGCGGCGGCGAAGCCAGGCGGGCTTCGCATGGGAGAAGGGGCGGCTGGTCGTCCTCCGGGGTGAGCGAACGCCCACCGCGGCGGCGGGGGGTCGATCCAGCCGGAAGGGCTGGCTAGCGTGAGGCCCACAGGAGACCTCCGGAGCACCGCAGCGATGGCCAACCTGCTCGAGCAACTCGCCACGATGACGGTGGTGGTGGCCGACACCGGCGACATCGACGCCATCCGCCAGTTCACGCCGCGGGATGCCACCACCAACCCTTCGCTGATTCTGGCGGCGGCCCAGATCCCGGCCTACCAGGATCTGATCGATCGCTCCCTGCGCGAATCACGCACCGTGATCGGCGCCGATGCGCCGGTGGAGGAGGTGGTGCGCGAGGCCCTCGATGAGATCTGCGTCACCTTCGGCAAGGAGATCCTCAAGATCGTGCCGGGGCGCGTGTCCACCGAGGTGGATGCCCGGCTCAGCTACGACACCGAGGCGACGATCGCCAAGGCGTGCAAGCTGATCGGGCTCTACAACCAGGCCGGCATCGGCACCGACCGGGTGCTGATCAAGATCGCCTCCACCTGGGAGGGCATCCGCGCCGCCGAGCAGTTGGAGAAGGAGGGCATCCACTGCAACCTCACCCTGCTGTTCAGCTTCGCCCAGGCCGTGGCCTGCGCCGAGGCCGGGGTCACGCTGATCTCCCCCTTCGTGGGCCGCATCCTCGACTGGTACCGCAAGGCCACCGGCCGCGACCACTACCCCGGCGCCGAGGATCCCGGCGTGGTGTCGGTGAGCCGGATCTACCGCTACTTCAAGGCCCACGGCCACAGCACCGAGGTGATGGGCGCCAGCTTCCGCAACGTGGAGGAGATCATCGAGCTGGCCGGCTGCGATCTGCTCACCATCTCGCCGGCCCTGCTCGATGAGCTGCGCCGCAGCGAGGGCACCCTGGAGCGCCGCCTCGACCCGGGCAACCTCGGCACACCGGAGGAGCGGGTGCACATCGATGCCGAGGCCTTCCGCAGCCACATGGCGGAGGATCCGATGGCCAGCGAGAAGCTCGATGAGGGCATCCGCGGCTTCTCCAAGGCCATCGAAACCCTCGAGGCCCAGCTGGCCCACCGGCTGGCGGTGCTGGAGGGCGGTGCCGCCTTCAGCCACGCCGTGCAGGAGATCTTCCTGCTCAACGACCTCGATGGCGACGGCTGCATCACCCGCGAGGAATGGCTGGGCAGCGATGCGGTGTTCGATGCCCTCGACACCGACAAGGACGGCCGCCTGGCCCCCGAGGATGTGCGCGGCGGCCTCGGCGCACCGCTGGCCCTGAGCCGCTGAGCCCCCGGCCGCGCCGCCGTCAGAGCCCCCGTCCGAGTCCCCGTCCCCTTCGCCTCCCAGCTGCCCTCCCGTGAACGCCCTCGACACCATGCGCGCCCTGGCCAGCAAGGGCGAAGTGATCGACGTGCAGCCCGGCGCGGTGATCTTCCGCTCCGGTGAAGCCGGCGACTGCATGTTCGGCCTGCTGGAGGGAAGCGTGGAGCTCACCTGGAACGGGGAGCAGGGCCACGAGCGGATCCAGGCGGGCGATGTGTTCGGCGCCGGCGCTCTGGTGACCTCCGACCACCGCCGTTACGGCAACGCCACGGCCCTCACCGCCTGCCGGCTGCTGGTGATGAACCGTGAGAAGTTTCTGTTTGCCGTGCAGGAATCGCCGATGTTCGCCATCGAGCTGCTGGGCTCGATCGATCAGCGCCTGCGCGACCTGAAGGACTGCACCCGGATGTGAGCGCGGGGCGCCTCAGCCCCTCTGGAAGAGCAGGCGGCGGATCACCCGCTGGGCGATGTCGCCATAGCCCATCTCGCCCGAGAGGATCTGGGCGATGCGGCGCGGGGCCGTGGGGCGCTTGACGCCGAGCTGGTAGCCCACCCGGGGCAGCCGGTAGAACACCTGGGCGATGCGGCGCCCCCAGGCCATCGAATCGCCCCAGCTCTGGCGCATGCGGCGGCTGTAGTCCGCCAGGGCACCGCTCTCGCCAGCCAGCCAGCGATCCAGGCATTCGGCGGCCGTGCAGCCGCTCAGCAGGGCAGGCCGGAGGCCCTCGGCCAGGAAGGGATCGCAGAGGGAGGCGGCATCACCGGCCACCAGCAGCCCCTCGCCATGGAGGGGGTGGTGGCCATCCCAGAGGCGCAGCCGGCCGTGGCGGCGACGGCCCGCATCGGCCGGCAGGCCCAGGCTGGGCAGCAGGGCGGAGAGCACCGCATCGGCATCGGCCTCCTGCTGGCCGATGAAGGTGCCCACGCCGATGCTCCAACCATCCAGGCGCGGGAAGGCCCAGCAGAAGCCGTGGTGCACCAGGCCGAAATCGAAGCGGGCGGTGTCGGGATCGAGCGGGCCGCCTTCCCGCTCCACCTCCACCGAGACGGTGGCGGCGTAGCGGGGCTGGGCCGGGCCGAGGCCGTGGGCGGCGGCGAAGGGGGAATCGGAGCCATCGGCGATCAGCACCGCCCGGGCCGTGAGCGCCTCGCCCCCCTCGAGGCCCACCCGCCAGCCACCGTCGGGCAGGCGATCCAGGCTGAGCGCCCGGGCGCCGTGGCGCAGGCTGGCGCCGGCCTCCACGGCCCGCTCGGCCAGGAAGGCATCAAACACCGAGCGGCGCACGATCCAGAAGGGCGAATCGCCGGGCAGTTCGGCGGTGACGGGATCCTCCAGGCACCAGGTGAAGCGCACCCGGCCGATCACCTGGTCGACGGCGGGGCGCAGATCGAAGGGGAACCACCGCTGCACGGAGGCGGCCATGCCACCGCCGCAGGGCTTGGAGGCGCCGGGCGGGCCGGCCTCGAGCAGCAGCACCCGGCGGCCGCGCCGGGCCAGATGGAAGGCGGCGGCACCACCGGCGGGGCCCGCCCCCAGCACGATCACATCGGAATCCGGCGCCGATGGGGCATCCTGCATCGCCGGCTCAGACCTTGAGGATGTCGGCTTCCTTCTCGGCCAGGTGCTTCTCGATCTCGGTGATGAAGCGGTCGGTGAGCTTCTGCACCTTGTCCTGGGCGTCGCGGCTCTGGTCTTCGGAGAGCTCGCCGTCCTTTTCCTGCTTCTTGATGCGGTCGATGCCGTCGCGGCGGATGTTGCGCAGGGCCACCTTGCCCTCTTCGGCGTACTTGGCCGCCAGCTTGCAGAGCTCCTTGCGGCGGTCTTCGGTGAGGGGCGGGATGTTGATGCGGATCACCTTGCCGTCGTTGTTGCAGGTGAGGCCCAGGTCGCTCATGGCGATGGCCTTCTCGATCAGCCCCATGGAGCCGCCGTCGAAGGGCTGGATCTGGATCGTCTGGGAATCGGGGGTGGAGAGGGTCGCGAGCGACTTCAGCGGCGTGTCGGCGCCGTAGTACTCCACGCTGATCTTGTCGAGCAGGGAGGGGTTGGCCCGGCCGGTGCGGATCGTGTTGAAGGTGCGCTGGGTGGAATCCACCGATTTGCGCATGCTGGCTTCGAGGTCCATGGCCTTGCGTGACGTCGCGGAACGGGGGGCGTGGAAAAAAGGGGCGGCGGCTTCAGCCGGCCGGCACGATGCGGGTGCCGATCGGTTCACCCGCCACGGCCCGGCCGATGTTGCCGGCACCGAAGAGGTTGAACACCACGATGGGAATGGCGTTGTCCTTGCAGAGGGCGATGGCGGTGCTGTCCATCACCTCGAGCTCGCCGCTGAGCACATCGAGGAACGACAGGCTCTCGTAGCGCACCGCATCGGCGTGTTTGTTGGGGTCTTTGTCGTACACCCCATCCACCTTGGTGGCCTTGAACACCACATCGGCGCCGATCTCGGCGGCCCGCAGGGCGGCGGTGGTGTCGGTGGTGAAGAAGGGGTTGCCGGTGCCGGCGGCGAAGATCACCACCCGGCCCTTCTCCATGTGGCGGATCGCCTTGCGGCGGATGTAGGGCTCGGCCACCTCCTGCATCGAGATCGCGCTCTGCACCCGGGTGGGGATGCCGGCCCGCTCCAGACCGTCCTGAAGGGTGATCGCGTTCATCACCGTGGCGAGCATGCCCACGTAGTCGGCGGTGGCCCGGTCCATCCCGGCGGCCGAACCCTTGAGGCCGCGGAAGATGTTGCCGCCGCCCACCACGATCGCCAGCTGGGTGCCGTCGGCCACCACGGCCGCCACATCCCGGGCGATCGACTGAACGATGGCCGGATCGATGCCGTAGCCCTGCTCCCCCATCAGCGCCTCACCGCTGAGCTTGAGTAGGACGCGCCGGTAAGCCATCTGGACCCTCGATCGGGCGAACAGTAGCAACGCCGGCAACGGGCTCAGAACTCGATGCCGGCCTGGGCCCGTACCCCCTGCTCGCGGAAGGGGTGGCGCAGCAGGCGCATCTCGGTCACCAGGTCGGCCCGCTCCAGCAGGGGCGGCGGGGCGCCGCGGCCGGTGAGGGCCACGTGGGTGAGGGGCGGGCGCAGGGCGAGGCCCTCCAGCACCTGCTCGATCTCCAGGTAGCCGAGCCGCAGGGCCACGTTCACCTCATCGAGCACCACCAGGCGCCGCTCCGGATCCTGCAGGTAGGAGCAGGCGGTGGCCCAGGCCTCCTGGGCCAGCTGGCGGTCGCGGGTGCGGTCCTGGGTCTCCCAGGTGAAGCCCTCGCCCAGGGCATGCCAGTGCAGGGCCTCGCCGAAGATCTGGAGGGCGCGGGCCTCGCCCGGCTGCCAGCCCCCCTTGATGAACTGCACCACCGCCACCCGCTCGCCGTGGCCGAGGGTGCGCAGCACCAGGCCGAGGGCCGCGGTGGTCTTGCCCTTGCCATCGCCGGTGAACACCAGCACCAGCCCCTTCTCCAGGTTGCGCTCGCCCACCCGCTGGCGCTGCACCTCGCGGCGCCGCTCCATGCGGCGGCGGTAGGCCTCGGCGTCGGCCTCGGGGGCCAGGGCGCCGCCGGGGCCGAGGTCGGCGGCCTGCTGGTCGAGATCCGCCGCGGTGGCACCCTCGGGCAGTTCGGACACGGGTGAAGGCGCGGCAGCCGCCACTCTGGCTCAGGCGGCCCGCAGCCGGGCCAGGGCCGCATCCACCGCCTGCTGCTGATCGCGGCGGGTGATCCAGTGGTGGTAGGTGCGGGTGTGGATCGCCACCGAGTGGCCCATCATCCGGGCGGCCACCGTGTCGGGCAGGCCGATGTGAATGGTGCGCACGGCCCAGGCGTGGCGCAGGTCGTAGGGGGCGAGCGGCAGGCCGTAACGGCGGAACTGCTCGGCCACGCGGCGCCCCACCTGCTGGAGGGTGGTGCGGCGCAGGTCGGTGCACACCGGCGGCAGGGCCGCCGGATCATCCCCCAGGCAGCCGAGGCCGAAATGCTCCACCCAGTCGGGCTGGAAGGGCCACACCTGGTGCTCGCCGGTCTTGCTGGTGGGCAGCACCCGCAGCACCCGGTCGCCGCCGGCGGCCAGGGCGGAGAGGTCGCAGAAGAACACCTCGTGGTTGCGCAGGCCGTAGGTGGCCATCAGGCCGTAGGCGAGGCGCCAACCGGGGTTGGGGATGCGGGCCACCCACTCGAGGATCTGGCCGTCGCTGGGCAGGCGGCGGAAGCGGGCCGCGTGCAGGCCGTAGCCGCCGGCCCGGTCGCTCCAGTCGTCGGGCAGGGTGAGGCCCTGGTGGCGGGCGAAGGCGGCCAGGGCCACGGCGCACTGCTGGCGGCTGCGGCTGGCGAGCTCGTAGCTCTCCAGGGCCCGCTCGAGCAGCTCCGCAGTGGGCGGATCGGCGGCGCACCCCTCCGCCTCCGCCAGGCGGCGCAGCCGGCGCAGGTAGGGCAGGTAGGCGGCGCTCCAGGTGGTGCGGGTGCCGGTGGCCCGGCGGCGGCGGGGATCGCGGAAGAAATCCTGGGCGAAGGCCTCCACCCGGCCCGCCAGGTCGGCGGCGGGGGGTGGAGCTGGAGCTGGGATCGGGGCCGGGGCTGGGGCCTGGCGCAGCGCCACAGGCGGGGGGCCGGGGGAGGCGCGGCGGGGGGCCGGCCCTGGCGCACGGGGCTCGCGGCGGCCGCCCCAGCGGTCCCAGTCGAAGCGCTGCTCGCGCAGCTCCCGCAGCACGGCCCGCAGCTGTTCAAGGGCCCCCTGCACGCCGGCCCGATCGGCGGGCAGGCCGAGGCTGAGGCGCTGCACGGGCGTGGCCTCCCCGCCACGCCGACAGGGCAGGGGGCCGCGCAGGCCGAGGCGGCCGCCGCGGCGCTCAAGCCGCAGGGCCACCCCATCGGCCGCCAGGCGGGCATTGGCCTCCGCCAGCAGGGCGTCGATCGCGGCAGGGTCAGAGGAGGGGGCGCTCACGGGCTGGGCGGCGGCGGCTCGGCTGGCATCGGGCCCGATGGGGCCGACCCTATCGAGCCCGGGCCGGTGCGGCCAGGGGAGTGCGCCGCCTGAACGACGCGGCCGGCAGGCGGGCGTTACGCTCGGGCCACCTTTCTCTCCCGCACACAGGCATGGCCAGGGTCGGCGTGCTCCTGCTGAACCTCGGCGGTCCCGAACGGATCCAGGACGTGGGTCCGTTCCTCTACAACCTGTTCGCCGATCCGGAGATCATCCGGCTGCCCATCCCCGCCCTGCAGAAACCCCTGGCCTGGCTGATCAGCAGCCTGCGGGCCGGCAAGTCGCAGGCGGCCTACCGCTCCATCGGCGGCGGCTCACCGCTGCGCCGCATCACCGAGCAGCAGGCCCGCGAACTGCAGAGCACCCTGCGCCAGCGCGGCATCGAGGCCACCAGCTACGTGGCGATGCGCTACTGGCATCCCTTCACCGAATCCGCCGTGGCCGACATCAAGGCCGATGGCATCGATGAAGTGGTGGTGCTGCCGCTCTACCCCCACTTCTCGATCAGCACCAGCGGCTCCAGCTTCCGCGAGCTGCAGCGGCTGCGCCAGGCCGACCCGGCCTTCAGCCGGCTGCCGATCCGCTGCATCCGCAGCTGGTACGACCACCCGGGCTACACCGCCGCCATGGCCGGCCTGATCGCCCGGGAGATCCGCGCCTGCGACGACCCCGCCGGCGCCCACGTGTTCTTCAGCGCCCACGGGGTGCCGCGCAGCTACGTGGATGAGGCGGGCGACCCGTACCAGACGGAGATCGAAGCCTGCGTGGCGCTGATCATGGGCGAACTGGCCCGCGACCTCGGCCACACCAATCCCCACACCCTCGCCTACCAGAGCCGGGTGGGCCCGGTGGAGTGGCTGCGGCCCTACACCGAGGACGCCCTGCACGAGCTGGGGGAACAGGGCACCAGGGATCTGGTGGTGGTGCCGATCAGCTTCGTGAGCGAGCACATCGAAACGCTCGAGGAGATCGACATCGAGTACCGCGAGATCGCCACCGAGGCCGGCGTGGCAAACTTCCGCCGCGTGCCCGCCCTCGACACCGATCCCACCTTCATCAACGGCCTGGCCGATCTGGTGCAGCAGGCCATGGCCGGCCCCGAGGTGAACCTCGACCAGGCGGCCCAGCTGCCCGGCAAGGTGAAGCTCTACCCCCAGGACAAGTGGGCCTGGGGCTGGAACAACAGCTCCGAGGTGTGGAACGGTCGCCTGGCGATGGTGGGCTTCTCCGCCTTCCTGATCGAGTTGCTCAGCGGCCGGGGTCCGCTCCATGCCCTCGGCCTGCTCTGAGCCGATGGGCCGACCGGGGCACCGGTGCAGGCACCTGGCCCCGCTGCTGGCGGCCCTGGTGCTGCTGCCGCTGCCCCTCCAGGCCGCCGACTGGGCCCGGGCCGCCTTCCCGGTGGCCAGCTTCTCGGGATTCAGCAGCCATTTCGGCCCGCGGGTGAGCAGCCTCGGCAACGGCAGCGAGGAATGGCACCGCGGCATCGACATCGCCGCACCGCTCGGATCCCCCGTGCGCAGCTGGTGGAGCGGCGTGGTGAGCCGGGTGCTGCTGGACGATCTCTGCGGGGTGGGGCTGGTGGTCCGCTCAGGTGCCTACGAACACCTCTACTGCCATCTCTCCGGCCGGGTGGAGGGCGGCGCGTACCGCAGTGGCACCCTGCGGCTGCGCCCGGGCCAGCGGGTGCGCACCGGCGAGGTGATCGGCCACGTGGGCAGCAGCGGGCGCAGCACGGGGCCCCACCTGCACTGGGGCCTGCGCCACCGCGGGCGCTATCTGGATCCGGCCGGGGTGCTGCGGGCCATGGCCGAGGCGCGCAGACGCCAACGCGGGGGGGCACGATGAGGGCCGCGCCCCCTAATGTTGACGGTACGGTTTGCCCGCCGCCCGTCCCGCCCCAGGCCCGCCGCCCGCCACCGGCCGCGCCGACACCACCCCTGGCCGCGCCGACATCAGCCCCGGCCACCGCCGCCACACCAACCCTCCTCCGCCGCCCCCCGCAGCCGTGACGCTCACGCCCCTCACCCCTGCCGCCAGCGCCAGCGCAGGCACAGCCGCCGCCGGCGCAGGCCGAGCCGCCAGCGGCAGCGCGCCGGCACCGATGCGGGTGAGCGGCGGCTATGCCCTGATGGATGCCCTGCACCGCCATGGCGTGCAGCACATCTTCGGCTACCCGGGCGGCGCGATCCTGCCGATCTACGACGAGCTGCACAAGGCCGAGGCCCGCGGCTGGCTGCGCCACATCCTGGTGCGGCACGAGCAGGGCGGCACCCATGCCGCCGACGCCTACGCCCGGGCCACCGGGCGCGTGGGGGTGTGCTTCGGCACCTCGGGGCCCGGCGCCACCAACCTGGTGACGGGCATCGCCACGGCCCAGATGGATTCGGTGCCGATGGTGGTGATCACCGGCCAGGTGCCGCGGGCGGCGATCGGCACGGATGCCTTTCAGGAAACCGACATCTTCGGCATCACCCTGCCGATCGTGAAGCACTCCTGGGTGGTGCGCGACCCGCGCGACATCGGCCGCATCGTGGCCGAAGCCTTCCTGATCGCCGCCAGCGGCCGCCCCGGCCCGGTGCTGATCGATGTGCCCAAGGATGTGGGCGTTGAGGAATTCGACTACATCCCGGTGGAGCCCGGCAGCGCCGTGCCCGCCGGCTTCAAGCCCTCCCCCCAGCCCGATGCCGCCGCCATCGAGGCCTGCCTGGCCCTGATCCGCCAGGCCCGGCGGCCCCTGCTCTACGTGGGGGGGGGTGCCATCAGCAGCGGCGCCCACGGGCTGGTGCACCAGCTGGCGGAGCGTTTCCAGCTGCCGGTGACCACCACCCTGATGGGCAAGGGGGCCTTCGATGAGCAGCACCCGCTGGCGGTGGGCATGCTCGGCATGCACGGCACCGCCTACGCCAACTTCGCCGTCACCGAGTGCGATCTGCTGATCGCCGCCGGCGCCCGCTTCGATGATCGCGTCACCGGCCGACTGGATGGCTTCGCGCCCCGGGCCCAGGTGATCCACATCGATATCGACGCCGCTGAGCTCGGCAAAACCCGCACCCCCGATGTCCCGGTGGTGGCCGATGTGAAGGCCGCCCTCGAAGCGCTGCTGGCCGCCAGCAGCGGCGAAGACTCCGCTGGCCGCACCGAGGCCTGGCTGGAGCGGATCAACACTTGGAAGCAGCACTACCCGCTGGTGGTGCCCGCTCCCGAAGGCGAGATCGCCCCCCAGGAAGTGGTGGCGCTGCTGCAGGAGCTGGCGCCCAAGGCCTATGTCACCACCGATGTGGGGCAGCACCAGATGTGGGCAGCCCAGTTCCTGCACACCGGCCCACGCCGCTGGATCAGCTCAGCCGGCCTCGGAACCATGGGCTTCGGCATGCCCGCTGCCATGGGCGTGCAGACCGCCTTCCCAGGCGAGCAGGTGATCTGCGTCGCCGGCGACGCCAGCATCCTGATGAACATCCAGGAGCTCGGCACCCTCAGCCAGTACAACCTGCCCGTGAAGGTGGTGGTGCTCAACAACGGCTGGCAGGGGATGGTGCGCCAGTGGCAGGAGAGCTTCTACGAGGAGCGCTACTCCAGCTCGGAGATGACGGCAGGCATGCCCGACTTCCCGGCGCTGGCCGAAGCCTTCGGTGTGCGGGGTGTGCGCATCAGCGAGCGCGCCGAGCTCCACACCGCCCTGGCGGATGCCCTCGCCCATCCCGGCCCCGCCTTCATCGAGGTGCAGGTGCGCCGCAATGAGAACTGCTACCCGATGGTGCCGCCGGGCGCCAGCAACGCCCAGATGGTGGGCCTGCCCAGCCATCCCGAACTGGCGATCGACACCCAGCGCCAGTGCAGCGCCTGCGGCGAAACCACCGCCAGCGCCCACCACTACTGCCCGTCCTGCGGAGCCCGGCTCTGAGCCGGCAGCTGCCACGGCTGTTGTCACCGCTGCAACGGCTGTTGTCACCGCTTGCTGGGCTGCAACGGATGCTGCTGGGGCTGGTGGCGGCCCTGATCCTGCTGCTCGGCCCGCTGGCGGGCAGCGCCGCCGCCGCAGAGGTGCTGCAGGTGCGCGGGCCCACCCTGCTGCAGGTGGGCGACCGCAACCGCAGCTACGGCGTGGAGATGGCCTGTCTGGTGGTGCCACCGGAGCAGGCAACCGAAGCCACGGCCTGGCTGCGCCGGGCCCTACCCCGCCACACCCGGGTGAACCTCCAGCCTGCCGGCAGCCACGACGGCCTGCTGGTGGCCCGGGTGATCCGCCTCAGCGATGCGCTCGACCCCGCCGCGGGCCTGATCAGCGCGGGGCTGGCCGCCGCCGACACCACCACCTCCTCCTGTTCCTGATCCTGCCGCGATGAGCCTCAACCGCACCGCCAAGGGCATCGTGCTGGTGCCATCCCTGCTGCTGGGGGGCGCGTTCCTCTCCGCCGCCGCCTGGATGGACGGGCCGGCCGCGGCCAACCGGGGCCTGGCGATCGCCCTGGGGGCGGTGCTGCTCGGCGGCGGGCTGCTGGCCCAGCTGCTGCCGGGCGACTGAGCCAGCGGCCCCAGGGCGCCGCTCAGGGCTTGCCCACAGAGCTGGCCCTCAGCGCGGTGGGGGCAGCGGCGGCGGTGCCGGTGGCGCCGGTGGGGCTGGCGATGCCGCCGAGCCGGCGGATCCGGCCCGGGGCCGGCGGGCCTGCTCGGCCTGGAGTCGCAGATGCTCGCGGGTGGGGTGGAAGAGAAAGCGGTCCGCCTCGCTCTCCACGATCACCTGCAGCACGGTGCTCAGGTCGGCCGCCTGGGGCTTGGGGGCGGTGGCTCCCTGCGGCAGCCGTGCCAGGGCTGCACGCAGGTCGTCGTGGGAGAGGAAGAACACGGCCCGCTCCCCCTCGGGGGCGCGCACGGTGAGGAAGGGGCGGGTGAAGAACACCGGCACCCGCAGCTCGCTGCGCAGGCTCTGCTCGGGCACCCCCTGGGCGCGCAGGATCGTGCGGGCCAGCTCCAGATCGGCCGGATTCGGCACCACGGGCGCGGCCAGGGTCCAGCCCTCGCGCAGCTCAGCGCGCATCGCCTTCACCTGGGCGTTGGCCTCATGCATCGGCAGGGGGATCAGCCTGGCCTGCAGGCCGGCATTGGCCCGGCGCAGGTTGGCGAGCTCCTGCTCGGCCCGGCTGCGCTCGAGAAACAGGGGCAGCACCAGGGTGCGGCCGCGCGGAATCGGCAGGGGCCGGCCGTTGCCATCGGTGATCACGAACACCGGCACCACCGCCAGCTTGCGCAGGGCATCGGCCTCGCTGATGGCCCGCGCCGGCGGCACCCCCGCGGCGAGCGGGGAGAGCAGGGCCAGCAGCAGGGCCGCCGGCGCGGCCAGGCGCCAGGCGGGGCGCAGGGGCGTGATCATGGGGCGAGCGTAGGCAGCGGCCGCCGGCCGTGGTCAGAGTGGAGCAGCGGCAAGCGGCCGATGCTCCACCCCCATCAGCTTGTGGTGCCCCTGGAGGACGTGGGGCTCGGCGCCATCGCCGATGTGGGCGGCAAGAACGCCTCCCTCGGCGAGATGCTCCGCCACCTGGCGCCCCTGGGGGTGCGGGTGCCGGGCGGCTTCGCCACCACCGCCAGCGCCTTCCGCCGCTTCCTGGCGGCCGCCGGCCTGGAGCCGGCCCTGCGCCAGCTGTTCACCGGCCTCGACGCGACAGACCTGGGCGCCCTGCAGGCGGCGGGGCGGGCGGCGCGGCGGCTGGTGCTGGCCGCACCGCTGCCCGAGGATCTGCAGGCGGCGATCGTGGCGGCCTACAGGGCCCTGGGAAGCCCGGCCGTGGCCGTGCGCTCGAGCGCCACCGCGGAGGACCTGCCCGACGCGAGCTTCGCGGGCCAGCAGGAGACCTTTCTGCAGATCGAGGGAGAGCAGGCGCTGCTGGAGGCCTGCCACCGCTGCTACGCCTCGCTGTTCACCGACCGGGCGATCTCCTACCGGCAGCTGAACGGCTTCGATCACCTCGAGGTGGCCCTCTCGGTGGGGGTGCAGCGGATGGTGCGCGCCGACCTGGCCAGCTCCGGCGTGATGTTCAGCATCGACACCGAAACCGGCTTCCGCGACGCGGTGCTGCTCACCGCCGCCTATGGCCTGGGGGAGAACGTGGTTCAGGGGGCGGTGAACCCCGATGAGCTGCTGATCTTCAAGCCCACCCTGGCCAGCGGCCACCGGCCGATCCTGAGCCGGCGGCTGGGCAGCAAGGAGATCCGCATGGTGGTGGCCGGCGGCCGGGTGCACAACGAGCCCGTGCCGGAGCGCGAGCGGCGGCGCTGGGCCATCGACGACGACGAGGCCCTCACCCTGGCGCGCTGGGCCTGCCTGATCGAGCACCACTACAGCGAGCAGCGCGGCACCCCCACCCCGATGGACATCGAGTGGGCGAAGGATGGCGCCAGCGGCGAGCTGTTCGTGCTCCAGGCGCGCCCCGAAACCGTGCAGTCGCGCAGCAGCGCCAGCCTGCTGCGCCGCTGGCGGCTGGAGCCCCACACGGCCGAGGAGATCTGCCGCGGCCAGGCGATCGGGGCCTCGGTGAGCAGCGGCCGGGCGCGGCGGCTGCGCTCCCCGGCGGAGATCGATCGCTTCGAGAGTGGCGACCTGCTCGTGACCGAGCGCACCGATCCCGACTGGGAGCCGATCCTGAAGCGGGCCAGCGGCGTGGTGACCGACCAGGGGGGCCGCACCTGCCACGCGGCGATCATCGCCCGGGAGATGGGCATCACCGCGATCGTGGGCACCGGCGATGGCACGGCCCGCATCGCCGACGGCGAGGCGATCACCGTGAGCTGCTGCGAAGGCGATGTGGGCCACGTGTACCGCGGCAGCCTCCCCTTCCACGTGGAGGAGGAGCAGCTGGAGGCGCTGCCTCCCACCCGCACCCGGATCCTGATGAACGTGGGCAACCCGGAGGAGGCCTTCAACCTGGCCCGCATCCCCTGCGATGGCGTGGGCCTGGCGCGGCTGGAGTTCATCATCGCCAACCACATCCGGGTGCATCCGCTGGCCCTGCTCCATCCCGAGCGGCTCAGCGGCGAGGAGCGGCAGGCGATCGAGGCGCTCACGGCGGGCCATGCCAGCCCGGCCGATTACTACGTGGATCTACTGGCCGAGGGGATGGCGCGGATCGCCGCCGCCTTCCATCCCCGGCCGGTGATCCTGCGCTTCTCCGATTTCAAGAGCAACGAGTACGCCAGGCTGCTCGGCGGGGTGCACTTCGAGCCGCACGAGGAGAACCCGATGCTGGGCTGGCGGGGGGCCTCCCGCTACGTGTCGCCGCAGTTTCGGGAGGCCTTCGCCCTCGAGTGCCGGGCCCTGGCCCGGGTGCGCGACACCATGGGCCTGACGGCCGTGATCCCGATGGTGCCCTTCTGCCGCACCCCGGAGGAGGGCGACCGGGTGCTGGCCGCCATGGCCGCCAACGGCCTGGTGCGCGGCGAGAACGGGCTGCAGGTGTACGTGATGTGCGAGCTGCCCAGCAATGTGATCGGCGCCGAGGCCTTCGCCGAACGCTTCGACGGCTTCTCGATCGGTTCCAACGACCTCACCCAGCTCACCCTGGGCCTCGACCGGGATTCCGCCCTGGTGGCCGACCTGTTCGACGAGCGCCATCCCACGGTGGTGGCGATGGTGCGGCAGGCGATCCGCAGCGCCCACCGCTGCGGCCGCAGGATCGGCATCTGCGGCCAGGCCCCCAGCGACCACCCGGAGTTCGCCCGCATCCTGGTGGAGGAGGGGATCGATTCGATCTCGCTCAACCCCGATGCGGTGCTGGCGACGCGGCTGGCGATCGCCGCCCTGGAGGGGGATCCGGCTCTGGGGCAGGGGGTACCTTGGCCCCAGTCGCCATGAAGCCATGCGTTGCCTGCCGATCCACCTCGCCCCCGGCAGCGACGTGCTCCGCAGCCTCGAGGCCCTGGCCCGCGAGCGCGGCGGCTCGGGGTTCGTGCTGAGCGTGGTGGGCAACCTCTCCCAGGCCGCCTTCCACTGCCCGGGGCAGGCCGGCCCCACCGTGCTCCAGGGCGAGCTGGAGATCATCAGCTTGCAGGGCACCATCGCGCCCACGGGGGCCCACCTGCACCTGAGCCTCTCCGATGGCTCCTGCCAGGTGTGGGGCGGCCACCTGGAGCCGGGCACCGTGGTGCTGAAGGGGGCCGACCTGCTGCTTGGCCTGCTGGAGGAGGCCGGGGCGGCACCGGCGGGGGCGGCGCCTGCCAGGGCTGCACGGGCAGGGGCTGCCCAGCCGGCGGCGCCCCGCCTGGCGATCGCCGTGGTGGAGGGCTGCCCCTGGTCGGCGCGGGCCCTGCGCCTGCTGCGCAGCCTGGAGATTCCCCACCAGCTGGTGGAGCCGCAGGAGGGCCACACGGTGCCCCAGGTGTGGCTCGATGGCCGCCTGATCGGCGGCTACGACGCCCTGGCCGAACTGCACGCCAGCGGCGACCTGGAGCAGCTGCGCTGAAGGCACGGCCCCGGGGGGCTCAAGCCGGCGCAGGGAAGCGGGCCATCGCCCGCACCAGCTGCAGATGGGCCAGGGCCCGCACGCAGCAGAGCAGGGCCAGGCCCATGCAGAGCGGACAGTGGCTGAGGCCCATCGGGGCGGCGGCAAGGTTCGCTTCACGATGGCACCAGCGGCCCGGCGCTGGCCTAGACAACGGTGAAACCGTCTTCGATCTGCCGTGGTGCGCCGGCATTTGCGCCTGAGCGAGCTGAAGCTGCCGCTGGACCACAGCGAGGCCGACCTCGAGGCCGCCGTCTGCCGCGCCCTGCGCCTGCCGGCCACGGCCCTGCGCGGGCAGCGGCTGGTGAAGCGCAGCGTGGATGCGCGCCGCCGCGGCGCCATCGCCCTGGTGTACAGCCTGGATCTGGAGCTGGAACTCGACCGCAGCGAGCGGCAGCGGCTGGAGCAGCGCTGCCGCCGCGATCCGCACCTGCGGCCGCGGCCCGATGAGCGCTACCGGCCGGTGGCCCGGCTGGTGGCGGGCGAAACGCCGCCGCCCCGGCCCGTGGTGGTGGGGGCCGGTCCCTGCGGCTACTTCGCCGCCCTGCTGCTGGCGCAGATGGGCCTGCGGCCGCTGCTGCTGGAGCGGGGCCAGCCGGTGAAGCGCCGCACCGCCGACACGTTCGGGTTCTGGCGCGGCCAGCGCCCCTTCGATCCGGAATCGAACGCCCAGTTCGGCGAGGGGGGGGCGGGCACGTTCTCCGATGGCAAGCTCTACAGCCAGGTGAGCGAGCCCGCCGCCTACGTGCGCAAGGTGCTCGAGGAGCTGGTGGAGGCGGGCGCCAGCGCCGAGATCCTCACCCTGCACCGCCCCCACATCGGCACCTTCAAGCTGGCCACGGTGGTGCGCGGCCTGCGGGCGCGGATCGAGGCCCTGGGCGGCGAGGTGCGCTTCGGCTGCCGCATGGAGGAGCTGCTGCTTGATGGGGAGCGCAGGGTGCGGGGCGTGCGGTTGGCCGGCGGCGAGTCGATCGCGGCCACGGCGGTGGTGCTGGCGGTGGGCCACAGCGCCCGCGACAGCTTCGCCGCCCTGCACCGCCAGGGGGTGGCGATGCAGGCGAAACCCTTCGCGATCGGGGTGCGGATCGAACATCCCCAGGATCTGATCGACAGGGCCCGCTGGGGCGAAGCGGCCGGCCACCCGCGCCTGGGCGCCGCCGAATACAAGCTCGTGCACCACGGCCCCGAGCGGGATGTGTACAGCTTCTGCATGTGCCCGGGGGGCCTGGTGGTGGGCGCCACCTCCGAGCCCGGCTGCGTGGTCACCAACGGCATGAGCCAGCACTCGCGCAACGAGCGCAACGCCAACAGTGCCCTGGTGGTGGGGATCCGGCCGGAGGATGTGGGCCCCCACGGCGCGGGGCCCGATGATCCCCTCGCGGGGGTGGCCTTCCAGCGGCACTGGGAAGCCCGGGCCTTCGCGGCCGGCGGTGGCGACTACCGCGCCCCGGCCCAGTGGCTGGATGATTTCCTGGCGGATCGCTCCAGCGCCGAAGCGGCGAAGGGCGTGGAGGGCTCCTACCTGCCGGGGGTGCGGTTGGGCCGGCTCGACGACTGCCTGCCGGCCTATGTGGCAGCCGCCCTGCGGGAGGCCCTGCCCGCCTTCGAGCGGGTGATCCCCGGCTACACGATGGCGGGCGCCCTGCTCACCGGGGTGGAGACGCGCACCTCATCACCTGTGCGGATGGGCCGCCACGCCACCACGCTCGAAAGCCTGAACACGCCGGGGCTGTATCCCGGCGGAGAGGGGGCCGGCTATGCCGGCGGGATCCTCTCCGCAGCAATCGATGGCATCAAGCTGGCCGAAGCCGTGGCCCTCAACCTTCTTCGTCCTCGGAGCCCAGGGGCACCAGGCGGATCTGCTTGCGACCCAGCTTGATCTCGAATTCGTCGCCGGGTTTGAGATCGAGCATGGCGGTGTAGGCGCGACCCACCATCAGGTTTCCGTTGAACTGCACCTTGGTGTTGAAGCTGAGCTTGCGGCCGGCTTTGCCACTTCCCTTGGGGGCCGCGCCGAAATCGACGCCCTTGGCATTGAGGAGGGCTTCGTAGAAGGCGGTGAAGTTGAGTCGCTCCGTTCCGTCCTTCTTGGTCGACACATATCCGCAGGCCCTCACGAGCTCAGACTTGCTGACATCTCCCAGCTCCTTGACCTTGGCAAGGAGATCGGCTCCTGTGAGCATGCTCGAAAAAATTGCAACAGCCGCATTCTCACGCCTGGCGCGACTTTATGCAAGTTCTGCATGGAGCCAGCCATGGCCAGACTGTTGCCCGCTGCCGTAGTCCGCGCCCTTGGCCACGAGCATTCTCTGGTTCCGCCGCGATCTGCGCCTCGACGATCACGAACCCCTGCAGGAATCCTGCCGGCTGGGTGCAGTGCTGCCCTTGTTCGTGCTGGATCCGGCATTGCTCCACCACCCGGAAACGGGCGTGGCGCGGGTGGCCTTTCTGTTGGAGGCGCTGGCGGCCCTCGATCGGGATCTGAGGCGCCGCGGTGGCCGGCTGATCGTGCGCCACGGCGATCCGCTCACGCTGCTGCCGGCCCTGGCGCGGGCCTGCGGCGTGCGCCGGGTGTTCGCCCACAGCGACAGCGAGCGGATCCTGGGGCGGGTGCGCGACGCCCGCATCGACCGGGAGCTGCGCCGCCGGGGGGTGGCGATGCACTGGTTTGAGCCGGCCGGCGCCTGCTCCGACCTGGTGCCCTACGGCCACTGGCGGCGCCAGTGGCAGGCGGCGATGGCCGCCCCGGCGCTGCCCGCTCCCGCCCGGGTGCCCGTGCCGCCCCCCGGCGGCGGCGGCGATGACCCCCTGGCCGATCGCCCCGTGCCGGGGCTGCGCCAGCTGGGCCTGGCGGAACCGGGAGCGGGGCTGAGCCTGCCGCCGGCGGGCCACGACGGGGCCCTGGAGCTGCTGCGGCGGTTCGTGGAGGGGCCGGCGGCGGAGCGCTACTTCTGGCAGTTGAGCCAGCCGGCGGCACGGGTCACCACCGGCCTGAGCCCCTATCTCAAGTTCGGGGTGATCAGCCCGCGCCGCTGCCTGGAGCGGATCGCGCCGCTGGCGGCGGCGGAGGGGGGGCGGCGGCGCAGCTGGCTGCAGCTGGCCAGCCGGCTGCGCTGGGGCTGCGGCATGGCCCAGCGGTTCCGCTACCTGCCCCAGCTGGAGCTGAAACCGCTCTGGAGCTGCCACGAGGAGCCGGAGGCGGAGCGGCTCAGCGGGGCGCAGCAGGTGCTGCTGGCGGCCTGGCAGGAGGGCCGCACCGGCTTCCCGATCGTGGATGCGGCCGCCCGCTGCCTGCGCGCCAGCGGCGGCTGGCAGGAGCTGAACTTCCGCAGCCGGGCGATCAGCGCCAGCTTCCTCACCCACCTCTGCGGCATCGACTGGCGCTGGGGGGCCCTGCACTACATGCGCCACCTGCTCGATGGCGACTGCCCGATCGATCACTACCAGTGGGCGATGCAGGCGGGGGCCACCCTGCCCGGCTCGGAAGCGTGGGCGCGGATCTACCACCCGGGCCGGATGGCGCAGCAGCGCTGCGATCCCCAGGGCCTGTTCATCCGCCGCTGGCTGCCGGAACTGGCGGGCCTCACCAACGACCAGCTGGCCGAACCGCCGGCCCTGGCCGACTACCCGGCCCCGGTGCTGGTCTACGACGAGGCGCGGCGGCAGCGGCTGCGGGTGCTGGAGCAGCGGCGCGAGCGGGAGCGGGCCCGGCTGGCCGGCGCCGATCCCGGCGATCGCGATGGGCGGCTGCAGCTCCAGCTCACCGACCTGGCCGCCCTGCCGCTGCGGCCCCTGCCCTTCGCCGCCCATCTGTTCCCCGCGGCTCCGCTGCAGTGGTGCGAGGCGGCAACGGAGCTGCTGCCGGCGGCGATCGATCCGGCCGGCCTCGATGGCGGCCAGCGGCTGGCCCTGGCCAGCTGGTTCAGCCCCGGCCAGCGGCCAGGCCGGGAGAGCGGCCGCAGCGGAGGCACTGGCGGCCGCAGCGCGGGAGCCAGGCGCGGCGACCGAGGCAACACCCGGCGCCATCCCGACAGCTGCGCCCAGCAGCTCGAGCTCTGGCCCCAGGGCTGAAGACGCGCCGGCCGCCGTGGTGGCTCAGGCGCGGACGCTCAGGCCCGAATGCTCAGCCCTGGGAGACGATGGCGCTCCACTGCACCGCCTTCACCTGATCGCGGCGCCAGGAGTGGAACAGCTCCGGTTCGGCCACGGTGCAGAGCGGGCAGACGCTGATGCGCTCGGCGGCGATTCCCTCGTACTGCAGCTGGCGCACGGTGGCGGCGCGGATGTCGAGGCGCTCACGGCCCGGCTCGGGATCGTCCGCCAGGGCTCCACAGGCCCGCAGCTCCTCAAGGGGATCGCCGGCTCCGGCCAGGCCAGGGGGGCGCAGGGCCTGGGCGACCTGCCCGCTCACCGCCGGCTCCACCTGGTAGCGCCGGCCGCTCACGGCGGGGCCGAGGGCCACCAGCAGATCCTCGCGGCGGCAACCGGCCTGCTCGAGCTGGGCCAGGGCCGCCGGCAGGATGCGGCCGGCCACCCCGCGCCAGCCGGCATGGCAGGCCGCCACCCGGCCGCTGCGGGGATCGGCGATCAGCACCGGCGTGCAGTCGGCGCCGCACACCCACAGGCTCTGGCCGCCGCCATCGCTCACCAGCCCATCGGCCTCCGGCCACGGCTCGCAGGCAGCCGCGGAGGCGGCCAGCACAAGGGCGCTGTGCACCTGCTGGGGGCGGTGCACCGAGACGCCCGCGCTGAGGTAACCGGCCAGCTCCGCCGGCCCCCGGCCCTGCCACTGGCGGGTGAAGAAGCCGTGCTCGAAGGCCGCCAGCAGGTTGGCCTGGAGGTAGTGGCCGCCGTAGGTGCCCACCCAGGTCCAGCCCTGCAGGTCGTTGAATCCGGCGTCCGGGCGGTTGAACGGGGCGTCGAGGGCCTCAGCCATCCGGCAGGTCCCGCAGCAGCCAGAACCCGGCGAGCTTCTGGTCGTCCTCGCGGGCCTGCACGGCGATGAACTGAAGCCCGCCGGCCTTCTCACGGGCGGCATCGAAGGCGGTGGCGGCGGCGCTGGCCTCCTCCTCGCTGAGGCTGCCGAGCAACCAGCGGTCCTCCAGGCCCGCCTCCAGCACCAGCTGGCGACCGCTCACCCCGAGCCGCACCGGCTCGAGGCCGGAGAGCCAGGCGGCGATGGCCAGGGCGCGGCTGCGACTGAACAGGCGGATGCCGGCCACGGGGGCGGAGGGATCGGCCAGGGCGGGCAGGGGCACCAGCCCGGCGAAATCCGCCTCCCAGGCGGAGGCATCGGCGAGGGCGGCGGCCGGCAGGGTGGCCCAGCCCCAGCGCTCGCCGCGCACCGCCTCGGGCAGGGGCAGGGGCACGGCCTCGGGGGGCTGGGGCGCCGGCGCCAGGGGACCCGCCATGAAGCCGGGCTCCAGGGGATACACCTGGCTCTGGCGCTCCTGCAACCACTCCACCAGGGCGTAGCAGCGGCGGCTGGGCACCAGTTCCAGCCCGAGGCCTTCGGCGGCCCGCTGCACCATCGTGCGCATCGAGGCGCGCCAGCAGCGCAGCCGCCGCGGCGGCGCCATGCCGCGCTCGGAGGCGGCGGCGAGGGCCTCACCGATCGCCTCGCGCAGCCAGATCGAGTTGACGCTGGCGGCCGGGCACACCTTCAGCCAGCGGAAGCCCTCACCGGCCTGGTCGCCCGGCTCGGGGCTGGCACAGATCAGCAGCTCCCAGCGCTTCTTGCCATCGGCCTCAAGGATCGGCCGTGAGTAGTAATCCAGCTCCCAGTCGGGACCGGAAGAGAGGGTGGGGGGCACGGGAGCCGCGATCATCCGGCGGTCTGCTCCTGCTGGCGCAGCAGCGAGCGGGCCCGGTTGGCCCGGTCGGCGGCTTCGGCCATCACGGTGTCGCGCGCAATCAGCAGCTCGCCGGGCTGGCCCTCCAGCAGGGCCGTGTTGAGGGCGATCCGGCCGCGGCCCGGATCGAGCTCCGTGATCAGAGCCCGCACCACGTCGCCCTGGTCGAACACCTCCCGCAGCTCCCGCAGGGCACCGCCGCTGATGGCGGAGTGGTGCAGCAGCCCGCTGACACCGCCGAGATCCACGAAGAAGCCGTAGGGCTTCACCGACACGATCCGGCCCTCCACCAGCTGGCCCACCTCCAGCTCAGCAAAGCGGGTGGCGCTGGCGGCCCGCTTCTCCGAGAGCACCAGCTTGCGGGTTTCGGGGTTCACCTCGAGGAAGGCGACGCCGAGGGTGCGGCCCATCAGGGCCTCGTGGTTCTCGCCCTCGTTGAGCTGGGAGCGGGGAATGAAGCCGCGCAGCCCCTCCAGATCGCAGGTGACGCCCCCGCGGTTGAAGCCGTTGATCTTCACCTGCACCACCTTGCCGTCCTTCTCCAACTGGCGCACGCGATCCCAGCTCTGGCGCAGGGCCAGGGCGCGGGCGCTCACGGTCACCATGCCGTCGG
>VFQS010000649.1_pt1 | contig 36999 bp, 38 predicted proteins | sample 3512361 | NCBI WGS metagenome assembly VFQS01 (sample SAMN10412375, study PRJNA504923) | tailings metagenome | isolation source: Relicate 1 Philex TSF3 active mining | place: Philippines
GTTTATAAAATGACAAATTATAGAGATTGAATAATTTGTTCTTATGTTTTTCTTTGAATTCAATCTCTATAATGTCTCATAAAAACATCAATGAAACATCGACGACTTTCCATTCGGCGATTCATTTTGGGTTTATAAAAAGAGAAAAAAGAGAGATTATAATTATTTGTTCTTATGTTTTTCTTTGAATTCAATCTCTATAATGTCTCATAAAAACATCCATGAAACATCGACGACTTTCCATTCGGCGATTCATTTTGGGTTTATAAAAAGAGAAAAAAGAGAGATTATAATTATTTCTTTGGGGGGAGCGAAGCGACCCCCTTGAAAGAGTTCGCCAAAGGGGGTCGCTTCGCTCCCCCCAAAAATTCAAATTATTAAATCTTGAATTTATTTGTTCTTATGTTTTTCTTTCATTCAATCTCTCTTTTGTTCCACAGAAATAACCATTGAATCGCCACTGCTTTTCATTCGGCGATTCATTTTGGGTTTATCATAACGCAGGCACTGCGTGCCTTAGGAAAAACATAAAAAAGAGAGATTGAATTTATTTGTTCTAATGTTTTCCTTTGAATGCAATCTCTCTTTTGTCCCACAGAAACCAACCATTGAATGAATGCCTTGTGTGGAATATCGATGAGAGAAAAAAGAGAGATGCATGTTTTTTTTTTTATTGGGCCATGGACAACACGAATTGTTCCAAATTCGTTTTCTTGACTTTGGCGTCGTAATCCACGGTGATTTCTTTGCCCTTTTCGTCGGGCATGACTCCCTTGATCGTGGGAAATTGCGTCACCTCGAATTTGTCGGTGAGTGCCTTGATCGTGGCACTTTTGCTGTCGGTGCAGTCCACGTCTTTGCATTCTATGGTGTAGCCACCAATCAATTTGCCGTTGTATTCATCCACAAATTGTTTCCATTCGGGCATGGCCTTCTTGCAATGAGGACACCAATCCACATGGAACATATAAATCACAATCGTTTTGCCATTGGGATTGGCATTGGAAATGTCTTGCAATTGTTGTTGGGCGGCTTGTTTGGAGGTAGAGGTATACAGGGTGTACAATCCCCAAGCAATCAACAAAAAGACAATGACACCAATGAGTGCCGGCAACATGGGTCGCACACGACTATACAAAAAGGAAAATAATTCAGACATTGTTGTTGTTGTTTTTTCGAAATAAATCAATCAAATCAAGAATATGAAAAACCAAAAAAAAAAGAAAAAGAAAAAATGGATTCGTTTAATTAAAGAGATTAAAAAATTATTTGTTTTTTTCTTTAAACTCAGCACACGTTATAATATCAAACAAATACAAATGAAGAAACACAAAAAAACACAACGGCGACCACGTCCTCTACTATCTGCTTCGCTTCTCGGAGCGGAGAGGCAGTTGGCGTTGGCACCCTACAAAGAATCCGATTATAGTAGCAACGATGGTATGTTGACGACGGTGTGGGGGCCAGGGATGTGGCATTTCCTTCACACCATGAGTTTCAATTATCCGGTACATCCGACGTCTCTCGACAAAAAACACTATCTCGATTTCATTTATTCGTTGCGGTATACCCTGCCCTGCGGCAAATGTCGAAAGAATTTAACCAAAAATTTGAAACAATTCCCCCTAAAGATGCATCATATGGCGGACCGTGCCACCTTTTCTAAATATGTGTATGATTTGCATGAAAAGGTCAACACCATGTTGGACAAAAAATCCGGATTGTCGTATGAAGATGTCCGTTTGCGGTATGAACATTTTCGGGCACGTTGTGCTTTATCGGTAAAGAAGAAGACACATCGTCAAAAAAAGAATGAAAAGGGATGTACGGAACCTCTCTTTGGTGAGAAATCGAAATGTATTTTAAAGATTGTGCCTCAAACCGAGAAATGCGACACGTTGCAAATCGACGAACGGTGTGAGAAGAAACGACAGCTGTGACAAGCAACAAGTCCACGCACGTTCCGCTTTGCTTTGCTTTGCTTTGCTTAAGGAAGAGGGAGGGAGGGAGAGAGAGAGGAGGTGCTAATACAAAAAAAAAACACATGATCAATAGAGAGATACACAACCAAAACAATCGAATCGAATCGAATCGAAAGAGACACACAAAAAAAAATATTGATTCGTGTTTGTTTTTTTTTTTTCAAAGAAAGAAAGAAAAGAAAATAAGAAAATAAGAAAATAAATTGGGAAAAAAACAACAACAACAACAATCAAACCGAAACAAATCATGTCATCCACTGTACCATTCTGGTTTGAGAATCCGAATATCTTGTTTCATCCACAATATTGGTATGAATTTTTCCCCACAGGAAATGCCATGTCGTATGCACAGCAATTGAATGCCATCTCTCGATTGGTGGTCGTGTTGACATTGTTTTTCTTTTTGGCGACGCATTCCGTGCGCAGTCTAGTGTTTGGCGCGATTACCTTGGCGGCCATTGTGCTGGTCTACGTTCTCCATGGACGCAAAGAAGGATTCGTCGATGCCCCCGCTGGTTCCAATTTGGTGGACTTGGAGGACTCCACGGATCCCATCGATTATGGGAGAGCCGACGCGGCCTTCGAGAGCGACCGTACCACGAGAAATAGCGCGGCTTTAGCCTCCTTGGCCGAGCAGGGCAAACCGATGCCGGATACATCGAAAGTCTTTGATGTCCCCACGAGCACGAATCCCTTTAGCAACGTCTTGGTCACGGATTACACGGGCAATCCCCACAAAAAACCGGCGCCCCCTTCCTACAACAAAAACATTCAAAAAACCATCATGGCCAATGCCAAGAAAATGGTCGAAGAAGCCAATCCCGATCAACCCGACATTGCCGACAAATTATTCAAAGATTTAGGGGAACAATTCGTTTTTGAACAGAGTTTGCGTCCTTTCCACTCGACATCCAACACGACGATTCCCAACGATCAAGAGGCATTCGCTGATTTCTGCTATGGCAGTATGATTTCGTGTAAGGAGGGCAATCAATTTGCTTGTGCTCGTAACATGGCTGCACGTGTAGGGCAAGTGGATGCATAAGAAACACACACACAAACACCCAAACACACACACATAATGTATTTTTTATTGATTTTAAAAAAAAAAAAAAATACATCATCCACAAACAATAGCACAGGCAGACAAAACAAAACAAAAAAAAACACAAATACAAATACAATTACAAATACATATACAAATACAAAAGAAAAACCCAACACAAAAAAATATATATCTATTTATTTTTCTTTTTGTGTTTTTCCTTCCCTTCTAATTTCAAATAAAAAAAACACACACACACAGAGACATACAAACATAAAATGTCATCGAATAATTTCGCATTCTATAATTTGGCCGATTTACGTTCGGACGACGTGGATAAATCACAACGTGCCATCTACAATACTCGTTTCGGTGATTACAATGTCACCAATTATTACCCGGATCCTGCGGCGGGAGCCCACGTGCAATTTGCCACGTCGCAACCGGACGTCGCCTGGTTTTCCGTGTATCAGGGAAGTTCGGTGGGAGGATCGGTCATCGACGTGGATTCGTCGCTCAGTTTAGGCATGCAACAGGGTCGAAGTTTAGAAAAGTTGTCCTTGTCGCAACGTCCTTTTTTGACGGTGCCTTATTTAGGACGTGGAGCATGTGATGTCGTCATGGAGGCCCAATTGATCCAAGGCGAACGCGGACAAGACCAAAAGAAAAGTGTCAATACAATCATGTCGCAATCCTTCATGGATTATACCATGTATCCTGTGGATAACAAAATGCAAGAAAACACGACGAATCCCAAATACAAGATCGAAGAATCGGCGATGGAGGGTTGGATTCGTGGTGGCATTTTGACGAGAGAAATGATGAATGATCGTGCGTTCATTCAACAGAATCGTCCGAATGTTTCGTTTTAAATAAAATCCCAGAAAAAAGTCTCGGATCATAAAAATAGCAGACACATCAAAACAGAAAAAAAAATAATATGTTTTCCATAGAGTAGATTCAATATTATTTTTTTTTATTCCATTCTCTCTTTTTCACTTTTATTTTTTATTTTTCTTTTATTTTTCCTTTTTTTTTTTAAAAATGACTGGATTTCTTTCGAATTTATTCAATGGCGCTACCAAATCAAGTACAGCTGCGTCCGCCAAGCAATCGGGCGGAAGACGTCGTCGTCGTCGTTCGTCGACAAGAAAACATCGTGGCGGAGAAACCGATGAACCCGCCATTGCTTCTATAACAAACGCCGCGATCACAGAAGGGGGTCGTGGTCGTCGTCGTCGTCGTCGTCGCAATGACGGTGGATCGGGATCTGCCGAAGAAAAAAACATGAACGGTGGTAATGCGGACAAGAAAATGGGTGGTAATGCGGACAAGAAAATGGGTGGTAATGCGGATGCGGACAAGACGATGGGTGGTAATGCGGATGCTGAAAAGAAAATGGGTGGTAATGCAGATGCTGTCAAGAAAGTGGGTGGTGAAGGCGAGGACTTGCCCAAAATGGACAATGATGGCGGATCTACTGTGGGCGGCAAATCGCGCAGACGTAGAGGTAGAAAGGGTGGTTCAACTCGCAGAAGAAGACGTAACAACAATAATTAACCATCTATCCGGATCTATCCGGATCTATTTGCATTTTGTCAAACACAAAATGATATAAACAAAAAAAAACAAAGAATTCCACACATATCATAACATTCTTTGTGTTTTTTTTTTCCTGTACGCAATAACACAACACAACACAACCAAAAATGGCAACAAGCACCAAATCGTATACAAACACCACAGAATATCGTATTTTATTTCGTCAACTTTGTAACATGGATACAAAAATCATGTACAAGGACGAATGGGTGGATATCAGTCAAGTGCCATTGGAAGAAATCGACGAGGAGACCTTGGACGAATTTCAATATGACGAAGCGGCGGTCACGCAATATTTGGACGAGGTGTACGAGGAAACAAAGGGGGACGCTGCCTTCCGCCAATTGTATTCGGTGGCAGCGGGACTGATGATGAGTGAGGATCACCAAATTGGATTGGCGGTGCTCATGTCGTATGATTATTTGGGATTGTTTCAAATTTGTTTGCAGAACAAGAGAGAATCATCTGCCCGATTCCAACAATCCTACAATGAATTAATAAATGCATTAAAACCCATGCGTGAACGCAAATAATGAAAAATATACCAACATATTAATCATTCTTATAAAAAATAAAATATCTTTTTTTTTTTTGCAAAAACCAAAAAACCAAAAACAAAACCAAAAACCAAAAACAAATGGCATCCACACGAAATAAAAATTGCCCCGGTGATTATGATTTGCAACAACGTGCCTATCGTCAATCCTTTGAGAGAATGTCGTTCGACCACAGTTCCTTCGTGGGCCATCCCACACAAAGTTACATGCCGGGTCAAGGATTGGTCGGGGGAAAAATCGCCCCCCGTATTCTCGCGCAGAATTTCAGCGACGTCGAATCCGATTTGTTTGGCATTGGTGCGACGAATTTGGTAGAAGGTCCGCGTATCCTTCCCGTCACCGCCGAATCGCCTCTACAATACCAATATTTAGATGTGGCTTTGCGCCCCCGCGAACTCATCATGCCCGCCGCTTTTGCCCCTCAAGAAAACCAACGTCCCATGTATTTGAACTAATCTTTTTTCTTTTTCCTTCTTCCTTCCTTCTCCACCTACCTACTTCTTCATGAAGGCGGATTTACCACAGGCTGCCTCGACGCTTCGCTTCATGCGGAATGTTTTGTTTTTATTGTTGGTATGCAGTTTAGGAAAGATACGAGGTTTGATGTCTCCTTTCGATACAAATACAGGAGAAGATGTTGTTGTTGTTGTGGACGAGGAAGAAGACAACAATGATGTTTCTCCCCCTCCTTGTCCAAATAATTGAAGAAATGCTCCTCCCAATATTTCTTCCAAATTGTTTGTTTCTATAGGAATACTTTCGTTTTTGTCGCTGTCTTTGTTTTGTTCGTTTTCATTGTCATCATGTGGTTCGTCGTTTTCATTTGGTTCATTGTTTTCAATTTTGTCTTCATTTTCATTTTCATTTTGTTGGTCATCATCATCACCATCGACTTCATACGAAATATCATATTGTCCACGAATGAAAAAAGTTCCATCGGGATAAATTCCCATTGGAATGCGTAAAAATGCAGTTATATAAGTAATGTGATTGTTTTCTTCGTTGCCATTATGATTCATCTTTGTATTTTTGTTTTGTTTTGTTTTGTTCTGTTTGTCTTTTCTTCTTTTGACAAATAATAAATATAAATATAAATATATTTTTTTTTCATCGTGAATAATAAAATATCTATATTGTTTTTTTTTTCTTGAAACCAACAAAACAAAACAAAACAAAACCAATGAACACATTCATCGCCAACAAATTCCTATGGATTTGGATCACCTTGTTCACCCTCGTCATTGATGGAACCTATCTGTCTCTCACCGCTCAACCTTTTGCCCGCATGGTCACACGCATTCAACAAACCCCCTTGAAAGTACGATACATTGGTGTCATTCTTTGTTATGCGGTCATCGTGTTCATGATTGGTCATTTTGTCATCGATCGTCCCTGGTACGATGCCTTTTTATTGGGTGCTGGAACCTATGCCGTGTTTGATGCCACGAATTATGCGCTCTTTCGTGCCTACGATGGATGGATTGCCCTACAAGACGTATTGTGGGGCGGTATTTTGTTTACCTTGGTGCAACAGAGTGTGTTGTGGACGATGCGTCATTTTTCTTTTTCTCTTTGATTTTATTTGTTTTTTTTTTGTTTTTGTTTCGTCAATCATTGAATCGTACCACGATTTTGGTGTCTTCCTTTTTGACACACTTGAAGGCGGGTTCGGATAATTGTTGGCGGCGTTTGCGTGTTTTACCATCGGAAACGAGAGGAGTATGAATGGCGGGTAACAACGACGACGTCGACGACGACGCTTCTTTTTTGTTATTTTCGATGAATGGTATAGCGGCAGCCGCAGCCGTGGATGCCAAAGAAGATACATCCGTCGACACGGAGGAGGCCGTCGTGGTTTGGGAAGAGGCGGTCGAATTGCGAGAGGATCGCGAACTACTATTGCTGTTGCGCTGGTTCATGTCGCGTTCAATTTCTTGGTAATGGGCGGCAATGTATTCCAAGACGCGATGTTCGATGGCCCATTTGAAGAAATTCAATTGTCCGAGGGTGGTTTCCATGCGCAAACCATCGCGATACGGGATGGAGATGCGTTCCCATCGGCAAAAGGGATCAAATCGTCGTTTGGAGTAGGCTTTCAATTGCAACTTGTAGCGATCATAGACTTTGAATTTGGTGTCCTCGACAATGTCTTTGAGAATGCCCGTTTGGGTGGGAATCATATAACTAGTGTATTGTTGTTTGGCGAAATTGGTGACGAACCAATCCACGATGCGGAGAGAAATGTCCGATTCGCCATTCACGATGGCCATGACCTTTTCCATGTTTTCCAAATTCGCGTAGAATTGCAACAAATTCTGTAATAACAATTCATCTTGAGAGACGTTGCTCTTGGGAGAGGTGTTTTGATGACGGATCATTTTTTTCTTGTCTCTCTTTTTTTTTTCTTTTAAAACAAAATGAAAACAAAAAAAGTCTATTAAAATGCATGATTTCAACAAATGTTTATATTTATTTTTTTTTTTGAAGGCAAATAAAAAAAAAATAAATACAAATGGGTTCTCATCAACGATGGGGATTTGGCGACAATTGACAGCCACGGTCGTAGGGGGACAAATCGCGGGTAATCTTTTGGAGGAGAGCCGGGATATCTTCTGAGGCATAAAACTCCAAATGGAGATCGGAAAAATTATGAATAAAATTATTGGATTAATTTATGGTTATTCTAACAAATCTTGTTCCCACACTTTTGTATTTTTGAAATACGCAATAGCATCATCAACTTTTCTGCATTGTTTGATAATTTTATTTTGTTGTTTTTCTTCATTACTTATTTTGCCGCTCTTTCTTTTTATGATGGTGTAAATACATGAATTGCATATTTTGGACATTGTTTTATTTGTTATGAATTTTTTTTTGATTTTTGGTAACAAATAAAATAAATTTATGCTATTTTTGGTGTGTGTATTCAAATTTTATATATGTTTTTTTTGGGGATTTTTATTTTTTTTTGTTTTAAAATAAATTTTATGTTTAATTGGAATCTCGACTACCCCTAAGTTTCCCTAGGGGGATGGACTGTATCTTAAACCGGATCCGACTGCTTACATCATCAACTCCGATCGACCACCGTTCAGTCTCTGACGGCTAACCATTAGGCTTGGCAGTAGCGCCCGTAGGTTATTACCATGCGGATTACCCAATCCAATTGAATTATTACCATACCCGAGTTCTCTTCTCGGCCATGCAGTCGTTTCCGAAGCTGCACTTGGTATCAATGGCTCTAAGGGTTTCCCCGAACAACAAGTGATCTTGCATTCCGACATGTTTGTCGAAACACTAGCAACAGACATTTTCTTTTCAGAAACCAGGAGTCAAACTGAAGTTTCCACAAACATTTCCTGGCTGTTTGTGGCAGATTGCTTTTCTGCACTATTCTTTTGTATTAAACAATTTACGATCATCATGGAAACAATACGTAAATGTAAACATAAGTTTAATGCGACGCCCGCCATGCCGCTCATGACTCTTAAGACATTGTAACCTCTGGCGTAGACGCGGACCTTGGCAGTGGCGGTACCGGAGACGGTCGGACTGGAAAGGACGAGCTGTAAGACAGCATTGTCAATACGAGAGAAGTTGCAACTGCCGGATGGCTGGTGCTCCTCGGGACGAAGGGCAAACGAGTACACGTTGATGCCCGTGTCGGGGTGGCGGGTGTGGTGCTGGTATGGCTGCACCACGTCGAAGTAGGAACCTTCGCGCTCGGAGAAGCGATCCTGGCCGTTGAGCTGTAACTTGGCAGTCACAACGGGGTTCTCACCCCAGCAGTGCATGTCTAAGGCAGTCTCGGCTAAGACGAAGGTACCCGCATCGGATAAACCAGAGCCACTGGGTGTATCACCATTGGGGTTGGTGAAGGCGTAGTTGGTGGTGGAAGCCCAGTCCGCGGCACTGGCAGAGACTTGTGTCATCGGAACATCAATGGCACCCGCCATTTGGAAGAGACCCGAGGCATTGATAAAGGCACTTTCAGATGCACCAGTTTCGGCAGGTCCACCGAAAGCATGGATGGCGTTGGGTAACGCATCAATGGCATCGGTGTAGTTGAAGGGCTGGGCACCAAGGGTCTTGTATAAGACGGTGTTGCCCTCTAAGGAAGCGCAGTAATCCACGTTGACATCGGGCTGGACAACCCAGATGAGCTCCTTGCAGGGATGGTTGAAATTGATCTTGATCTTGTTACTGGAAGAACCAACGGATTCGTCACCAGTGAACTGGAGCTGCTCGATCAAATATTCGTGGGGATTCTGGGCGAACTTGCGTCTCTCATCGGTATCTAAGAAGATGTAATCGATGTAGAGGGAAGCCGCCACAAGAGACTGCTGGTAAGCGTTGGTGCAAGCAACGGAGGCAGAAGAGGTGGCAGTTAAACTGTTGACGGCCCAGAGACACTCGCCAATAGGACGAATATCTAAGTTGATCTTGACTTCATGATACTGTACGAATCATGTTGAACCCATCCTTTCGGATTATTTATCGGCATTTGATGTATCGATCAACAATGGGGGATACACAAACATCGCCGGGGACTAGACTATATCTTAAGAATTCGTTGCATGGATGAATGACTCCATGCTCCTTCCCATAACCATTTAGTCGTTGAACCTTCTCCATACTCTCTTCAATCGCGAGGTTAGGAGCTTGGCTGCGGATTGTCAATTTCAATATATGTTGTTTCATATATATCATACGTTGGCTTTTTACCATATTTGAGTTTATTTTTCTCAACCACAACCACATTTTCATGAGCTGTTTGGTACCAAACGTCTTTACGAGTTTCCCGCAATTTGGATATGTCGCCACATTTTTACATGTGACTAGCATCTGGAAATGATGAAATACGACAACTTTGATTTCATCCCGAGTTCACAACATATATTCCCCATAGCATGGCTCGGATACTATGGGATGGATACTTTTCTGCCCTACAGATTTTAAGGCAATAAGAGGAAGAGCAAGACCGGGGTTGTTGCAAAACCAGAATTGGAGGGGGATGTATAAGGTCGTCTCGGGGAGGGCCTTGCGGGGAGCGCACACCTGGAAGGGGGCACTGTTGGAAGCGCAGGGACCGTTGATGTCGGCGAACTTGGGATCCGTGATGTAGGTCAACTGGGTAGTATGACCAATCATCTTGAAGTAACCCTTCTGCTGCTCGGTGGACATGGTGAGCTGGTTCCAGATGTGCATCCAATCACCGTATTGGCGATCGATGCGCTGGCCACCAATCTCGACCTCGACCTGAGCAATCATCTGCTCACCGATGTAGTCTAACCAACGGGCATAGACACCATCCTCACCCGTCTTCTTCATATTCTGATTGATCTCAGGTAAGGTGACCTGGAGATAGGTGCGGAAAGCCATATCACCGTTGCGACTGATCGTGCAGGTAACACGGCGACCGAAATCGGCCTGACCACTGAAAGTCTGCTCGATGGACTCCATGGCGAAGTTGGTGTGTCTGCGGTAAGACACCTTCCAGAATGTGATTTCAGGGGTACCGGTGAGGAAAACATCCTGGGCACCGTACGCCACTAATTGCATCAAAGCACCACCCATTTTTGTAAAAGGTTAAAAAAGAAGAAAAAAAAAAGAAGAAAAAAAAAAGAAAAGAAAAAGTATGGAAGAAAAAATTTTATATTTTTCCTAAACATTTTATTTTCCGCATATTCCCACGAAAGTGGGAATCTATTTCCCTTCTTGGAAGAAGGGATGTTCATTTCATATTTCATATTCATCTCTTTTTACCATTTTACCTTCTTGGTAGAAGGTGAAAAAAAAAAGATGAAAACATCAATCAATCAAACATCAATCATCAATCACTTTTCAAACAAACACAAACACAAATGCAGACACACAGTCTGATCGACCAACTACTAACTAATCCACTGTAGGATCGATCGTCGTCGTCGTGTCCTCCGCATTGGAAAGAGCCTGGCGATACAATTCCTCATGAATACTCGCCGTATTGGCTTCGGCCGCGTCGCGTTCCTCGAAATTCACTTGTTCGCGTACCCCCACCAAATTGCCCCCCTCATCAATCGTTTGCGTCAGCGTATTGCCACTCTTCTTCGCCTTCTCCACATTCTCCTGAATCGCCTTCAATTTGGTCTCCTTCACACGATTGTCGAATTCCTGTTTGGCCTTCATCTCGTTCTTGATCTTCTCGTGATACAGTTGGTTCAATTCCTCCTCCAAGAATTGCACGTCGCCCGTCTTGTAGGCATCCGGATGCCATATCTGCCAAGCAAAACTCTTCCCCACAAAAATGTCGTGGTCCGCATTCTTCTCCTGCAATTGTGTGCAATACTGTTTGGCCTCTTCCACCGTATCGAACGCCCCACGAAACATGAATCCACGCACCGATGTCTGGAAGGCGTGTTCTTTGTTGAATTTAGCGTTCAATTCGTCCTCATTGCGATCGAGAAATGTCTTGAAATCGTCCTCCACTGTCTGCTCGGCAAACAAACGCGGACGTTCGTCCTGCACAAATTCCGTGAAATCCGCTTGCAATGTCTCAATCGACATGTTGTATTTGTACGCAATGAAATTTAGGAAATCCGCGAATTTGTTCATCGAACGGGCAAAATCCCATTGTTTCACGAATTCGTCAAACAAATACATTTCGCGTTTCTTTAAAATCTTCTCCGGCGACAAAAATGAAAACAAACCGTATTTTTGACCTGGCAAGGGCGTGTCTTCGTCCAACAAATCCACATATTTAGGATTCGGTTTCCCATTGGCCAAGGTTTGATGGTCAAATGTCGATGGATCCGCACGACCTTCTTTTTGTTTGTAATTGTTTGAATTTTTTGGCATTTTTTGTTTGTTTGTTTGTCGGTTGTTTGGTACTTTCTAACAAAAATGTTTTTTTTTGTTTTTGATTGAAAATAAAGTTTTAGGAAAGGCAAGGAAAGGGGGGGGGGATAATTGCTTCTTCTCTCTTCCCATGGGTTTAAGTCCATTTAGGCATTTTTTTTTAGGGGGCTTTTGGGTTTTGGTCCTTTTTTTATGTTTTTCTATATTATAAAAAATATTACAACCATCGATTCCTTTTCGCCTTTTTTTTTAACATTTAAAAAAAAATCAATACCAACCAACCAAACACCCACCAAAAAATGTACGGTTTAAGTGAAATTGTCAAACGTGCTATCAAGTACATCATTGAAGGTTTAGTCGTTGCTATTGCCTGCTATGCCATCCCCAAGAGAGATAAGTTGAGTGTCGAGGAAACCGTCATCATCGGTTTCACCGCTGCCGCCACCTTCGCCGTCCTCGACGTTTTCGTCCCGGCCATGGGTTCCAGTGCCAGAAACGGTGCCGGCCTCGGTATCGGCTTCAACCTCGTTAGATTCCCTGGTGGATTCTAAAAGGGGAAATGGAGTTTTCACAAGTCCTCGACCCGAAGGGGAGAGGCAGTCCGTGACAAGTCCTCGACCCGAAGGGGAGAGGCAGTCTGTGACAAAGGAGCAAACCAAATATTCATTCCCCTTTTACTCATCACTCCCTATCATACAAATAATATATATCAAAATACATATTATTTTTCAAACAAGTCATCGTATCGAAGAGAGAAAGAAGAAAACCATTTGTCTCTCACACTCCCCTTTTCGACATTATTGATTGGATTGGACTATTTTTGTTTTGTTTTGGTTTTGTTTTCCGACATGGTTTCACAAATTTGAAAACAAAACAAAACAAAAAACATCATGGAGTTTGAGGACCGATATGCATTCAACATCTTGCAAAACCAACACAAAAAGAATCAGTTCATATTCGCAGTGGGAAAAACCGATTCCAACGCTTTATATCAATACGAATGGAACATGCAGCAAACGTTGCATGAAAATTTGGAATGTGTGTATCAACATGACAAAAACATTGTCGGAATGATATTGCTGTCCAAGTATTTTATCCCGAATCAACCGACTCGGAGCGAAGCAGAGAGGCAACCGGAGGTAAATTGCACAAATCCTCGGAGAGAAGCGGAGAGGTGGCCCGTGGCAGACAATTTGGTCTTGGACTTTGCCACTTTCCCACCTTTCCACAACCTGCGGTACTTAAAAATTGTCGGATTTCGACCATGGGACCAATTGCAAAACCTGCATTTGCTTACATCTTTAAGCTATTTGTCTTTGGCATCGAAAGATACCATTTCTGGCTCCTTCGTGAAACAACCACCCAATGTTGTCCCCGTTCATTTTCCCCCGTCCATTCAATCCATGAGTCTGCGAAGCTATGATTTCAAACCCGGATCCATTTGCCTTCCCGAAGGCATCGAGGATTTGCACGTGTCCCTCGTATACGATGAGTCCACTTTCAAGCGCAAAAACCAAAACGGTTACTCTGATTTGACGTATTTTTCCCCTTTCAAAAACATACCGTCGACCATGAAATTGCTTACTTATTCCTTGCAGAATTTTGCTCATATTCAATTTCAATTTCATGACGAAAATAGTGAGAGCCGCGGTCATTCGTGGACCCTTCAGAATCATCGCGACGAAATTCGTTGTTACTATCGATTCATGACGTTGTTTTATGCCTTGCGTCTGAAAGGCAAACTGCGTGCATGGGCATTTCGCGCAATCGAACGCGTCGCCCAGCGCAAATATGCTCCGTCCAAACTCCACGAATTTATAAGTGCATTCGAAAGAGAAAATGGCCCAGACAAAAGCATCCTGGACGAGGACGATGATTCTGTTTGGAAATAATTGATTTTTATTTTTTTTTTGTTTTCAAGTTTTGTTTGTTTTTGTTTTTGTTTTTTTTGTCATTTCATTTCTTCATTTTATGTGTTGTAACTGATCCCTCGTTGGGGTAAAATAAAAAAAAAACAATTAATTATAAATTCTCATTACAAAAAAAAAATGTTTTGTTTTAATCTTTATTCACCTGGTCGTTTCACGCCCCCAGTCCCGGCTGACTGCTTTGCAAAAGATAAAACTTTATTTACCTTGGGTGGAAAATTTCCAGACATTGATCTCGGGAGGATTTCCGGTAAGAAAATCCCCCCCGGAAGCAGCAGCAGAAGAAGCGGCAAGATTTCTGACTTTATCTACCCACTTTTCCTTCACAAGAGTCGTTATTTCCATCGCCGCCACTTCGTTTTGCTCAGAGCTGTTCGCACTAACATTGATTTTTTTGACCACTTTTTTTTTCAAAGGAACGGCATTTGTTACAACGGACTGGTCAGTGAGTCTTTGAGTCGCCAATCTTTGCGTCGCTTCGCTTCGAGTCGCTTCGCTTCGAGTCGCTTCGCTTCGAGTCGCTTCGCTTCGAGTCTCTTTCTTTGACCCTTTTTTCTGGGAATCAATAATTTTTTTGGCGATTGCCACATACGATTCTTTTATCACGGGACAGGGGCAACCATGCTCACGCGTATGGCGCGGAATACAGCGACACAAAGGAGCCAAAAGATGCGGGGTGACAATGGGATCCTTCGCTTTTTCGTTGTCATCGTACCATTCTTGCAAGGCATCTTGATGCAACCCCATGTAACATTTCATTTCCATATAATCATCTTTTTGTGTCGATCGCATGAGATTGTTGGGAGAAAAATAAAACGCACAAATAAACGGTGCATTTCCTCCGTGGGTTTTCTCAAACGAATCCGATAATCTTTGCACCATTCTGCCGATATTGCATCTTTCGTGAAAAAAATACCAACAGGCAAAACAATATATTTTTTCCCACGTCAACTGTATCGCCACAAACACGGATACATACACCACAGTTGGTTTATTCGCATCCAGGATGTTTTTCGCGACGGGCAACATCGCGTCAGCGCACCGATCCAAAAACTTCATCAATCGATCCTGGCTTGGCACAGGCTGCCTCTCGTCTACGACTCGAGGATGATTTGCATCACCATACAAGGACGCAAACAAACCAACACAGTATTCATACCACCGATCGGCATCCAAGGAAGAGGGTATCACCGGAAGATTCGGAATGGAATCGCGCAACTTCAAAAACAAGTCCGATGATGGACTATCCGATTGAAACAAATTCAAATGGGATCGGTCTTTCAAGCCATCAAAGGTAATGCAATCGGAGACAACACGGACAAAATCGTCAAAGCGCCGGGATGTATCGTTGTGAAAGAAATAATGATCAATGGCAAAGGGGGGCGATGGTACCAATTTCAATATAGAATAATTGGGTACCGTGACCGCAAATTGATATTCTTGATTCATATTCAAGTGTTTGAAACTGCACAAGAATTTATTGTTCAACAAAATTGAGAATTCCTGACGAAATGGATTCATGATGCCGGTCACAAAATCGCCGTTCTTCAATTTTGCCTTCCCAAAAATTTCGATTTTCTTTTTCTTCTTCATTGCATTGGCATAATTCAAGTAAGACACATCGTCACAGTCCAAACGAATACCGCACGTTTGCGGTTCACATCCCACTCCGTTGGATCCCAGAAAAGGAAATTTATCACGGGGAACAATTCCAAAGGTAAAAATACCAAATCGAAAGGGAAAATACACCAGTTGCAAGGTGAGTGAAGACACCATCCCGGCATGCATGTTGAAAACCACCGCGGGATATCTTCCACGAGATTCGATGCGTCCAAACGTCAAATCTTCGTTGTCGAAACGGATGCATCGCTGTTCACTATTCTCCTCCCAATTCTGAATGTGCGCGAAGCAACGGGAGGTTTTCTTTGGGGACGAAAGGCGCTCGCCCCCTGACGGCTTGAAGCGAAGCGGAGAAGCCGCCTGCGGCATGTTACAATGTCCTCCATGCAAATGCAAAAATTGCAAGGCATTCTCGTTCGGTTTCCTTTTTTTGTAGTCATCGAACAAGGCATGGTTTTGATCCACTTTCAACCATAGATTCATACTTTTTTCCATGTATGCGCCGGCGGCATCCTCTTCCTCGTCCTCCTCTTCATTGTCAAAAAACACCGAATATTGTCCTTCTTCGCGCATCGAAAGCAACGACGTCTTGTCCTCCGTCGTGGGACAAAACGTCGAAAAAATCGACTTCATAGCGGAATCCCGTTCCCCTTTGCATTTCCACACTTCCTTTTCGTGTTGGCGTCTCCACACTTTGCGTGCAAAATAAAAGCCAACGCATTGGATCTCCTTGTCACAGACGGCCCGCCGGGAAGAAGTGGTTGTCAAGTCCGGCGAGTACAACAAACAAGCCTGATGTGGACAATGGGGAAACATATCTCGCCAATATTGCAGGAGAAGACGGTCCATTTCCTTCTCATTGTATTCATACCACATGATCGCCTTTTCATATTCTTCGTGCCAAGCCGGGTTTTCGCGCATTTGATTCGCAAATTCGTTTTCATACCAATAACGATTGATTGTCCCGCGAAAAATATCAAAACACGCCTCCCTTGCGTTTCGTGGATGAATGGCCACCAGAAATCGTTCAATGGCTTCGACGCGTCGCAGTTCTCGATCCCAATCAAAGGCGTTGCCACACACACATTTAATCGTATTGCACCCATCACTGCGAATCAAGGCAATCCGACAGGACGGACAATGCAAAATTTTGGCGTTGGCCTCTTCTCCTCCTCCTCCTTCCCCCCTCAATTTTCGTTGAATAAATAGCATATTTTCTTCACACGTTCTTCCCTCGTGCAATCCGCTGGATTTGCAGTTGAAACAATGCAACGCATCACAACACGTCGTCATGCAAATGGGGCGGTCTTTCAAATAACGCAACTGTAAATTTGCGCGTTGATTGACATTGTCAACGAATGCCATACAATGTTTCACAATCGACCTCGACTCGTCGTTGGATCCGGATGCCAGGGCAGGAAACGCTTCGGCCGATTTCAAGAAAGCGTACAATTCTTCCACGGTCAGAAACCCCTGACTGTACTTGGTGAGTTCATCTTCAATCCTTTGCAAGCCGCCTGGCGACCCGAGTACGGCGGACTTGATTTTCTTGGTCAATTGCTTGCGAGCATCTTTGATTGACGCCGGCTTCGTTTTCAACAAAGACGAGACATTATGACAACTGGAACACGTAATGGATAAGACCTTCTCCGCCATTTTCTCGTATTGATCCACATTCGTGCAAAAGGATTTCCATTTGGTGTGCGTCAAAATGGGACGACGGCGTGATACGTGACTTTGCGGACAGTACAGAGGAGGACACGTCCCGGGCACCATATTGTTCATTGCATTCTGTACGTAGGACGCGAGACATTGGCGATGCAAGCCGGTGGACGCGGGGTGTTCATTCGACAAGGGACACACGGTGACATCGTAGGCGGCTTCGTCCTCCGCAGAAACGACGTCTAAACAAATACTGCATTGTTTAAACGTCGTTTTCGTTGTGGCTTTGGCCACGACGTATTTTTCTTTTGGTGCTGCGGTTGCCGCAACTTCCAGTGTTTTGTTTGTATTATTGTTATTTGATTGAGTGAAATTATTTATCATGATTTTTGTTTTGATTCACATCGATGAATTAAAAAATGATTCTCATCGATATAATTGTATTTTGTTTTATTTTCAATGAGATAGATGGGCCTCTCTCATCGTTGTCAGCCAAAAATGGAGAGATAGATGACTTACTTATTTATTTATAACACAAACCTCTCGTGTTCCTTCAACAAGTTTTACGATCAAGTTGCACCCATCATTGGAAACATACAAAATGTGATTGGAGGCCACAGTGTGCATACCATAAAATGGCAATTGGTATTTGTCCACAAATGCATCAAATTCCGTAGCACGGTCATACAAATGAGATCGATGGAATACCAACGACGCCAAACATTCTTCTATTTTGCGTTTTGTTTCCTCTCTTTTCCCCATTTGTTCTTGTTTTTGGTTTTATTTGTCTCGTTTCTTTTCTTGTTGGGTTTGCTTCCGTTCAAATCCTTTTTGCTGTTTATGTCGTTTCTGTGTTTCGTTTCGTAATCAAACAAAACAAAACAAAAAAGAAAACAAATAAGAAAAAAAAGAAATTTACCGTCCTTTTTTCACCGTCACTTGTTGTGCCGCCGCACTCTTCTTCTTGTGTTTGTTGGGATCAAATTCCTCCTCATCGTCGCTGCACAACTCCTTGGATTTCTCCCAGAATTCCGGCGCACCCAATCGGAAATCGGGACAATTGTCGGCGCGATACCAAAAGATTTGATCCGTGATTTTGCTGGTCTTGGCATTGTTGTTGATGACTAAACATTCGTAGTTTTGCGTTGTTTGGTCCATCACCGAACAAAACAATTCGAGTGAGGGAAACATACTCGCATAATTCTCCCAAATGCGTTTGCGATTCGTCAAATACGGTTCGCGCAAAATAAACACATAATCGATGTTGGTACGCAAATTCGGCGGTATACCCAAAGGATATTGCATCGTGATGATCAACATGACCTTCCAATGTCGCCCATTCATGAACAACAAACGCATCATTTTGTCGCGCGTCCACGATTGATCATACAGACAATCATCCAATATCACGAATGTCCGCGGATCCGTCACGGCACGTCCGCGGTATTCTTCTTTTTCTTTGGCGACTTGTTTTAAGACGACCTTTTGTCGTCGCAGCACCTTTTCAATCAATATCGTGTTGTATTCCTCGTGTATGAACAATTTCGGCACATGGGCCGCATAAAACCCATTGCCCGCTTCTGTCCCCGATATCACCATCCCCACCGGAATGTCCTGGTGGTGATACAACAAATTACGTACCAAGTACGATTTACCTGTATCACGTCTGCCAATGAGAACGATGACGGGACCTTTGTTTTCGTTGGGATCGAAGACAATCGATCGCATATCGAATTTGCGCAATTCAATGCTCATGTTTTTTTTTGAACAAAAAAATGAGTTTTCTTTTGTTTTCTTTGGTTTGGTTTTTGTACTTTTTTTTTTTACTTTTTACTTGCCTATTTTTTTATTGTTTTTTAGTTTTACAACGCGCGTTGCAAGTCATATTTTCCACATCCCTTTAGGATTACAACTCTACCCCCAATTTTTTGTTGTTTTTTCTTGTATTCGCTCATTTATTTTTTATTGTTTTATTTTTCATTTTTTCATTTTCATTTTTTTTGTATAAGAAAACCCCTTATAAACAAAATAAAAAAAAAAACAAGAAATGAAAGTCAAAATTCAAAAACGACCTAAAAGAAATACTTTGCCTGCCTCTTCTTCTTCTTCTTCTTCTTCTTTTGTTGTCGCCTATGCTAAACAAACCGTCACTCCCGCCGAATTCATTCAATCTGTCCTCTCTCTGCAACCACCCCAACAAAGTGGCGAAAGTGAACCGATTTTGGATAATAACAACCACCCTGTTGTACCACCATACAATCCCTATGACCTCGACCATCTCCAATGGTATTCGCCTCTCTTGGAACGATTTTTCATTTTGAATGAATCGAATTATCAATCGGTTGGGTTTCAATTGCCTTCGTCGTCGTTGTCTTCTGCCTCTCCCATACATATGAAAAGTTGTCCTCTCATCGATCCTTTTCTATTAATGAAAGGCAAATTCGAAGATCGTAAAGAAATCGAATCACCTTCGCAGTTGCCGGTGACAACAAGTCGTCATATGCTGCCCACCCGTTTGCGAGAACACGCGGGGCCTCTCGACACACGATTGAAACAAACCATTTATAACCCCAATAATGCCGCCTATGTGGATACCTTTTTCGCGTATTTGTCCCACATGTTGAAAGAACAACACAATGTCTTCCATGGTCTCTCCTTCTATGGAACTTGCCAAGGCATCCAAAAAATGCATCGTTTTGATGTCACCGACGATGTCCATTATCTCCAGAGTCTCCCTTTCTTTCAAGAATGTTTGAAACAAGGACGGGTTTCCTTGTCGCCCAATTACCACCAATTCTACGACGAATGGAATACGGGTTCGCGGGCCAATCGTCATCGGATTCGCATCGAGGACACCAACAATAACAATGATAAGGATACGGATGGTGATGATAATAACGAAAATGACATGGACGATGAAATAAATACCCCCGATTTTATGGATTTTGTTGTACCGCCGCCATCAAATGGACAACACGAAAATAACAATGACAACAATGACAATGATGATGATGCCGATTTATTAGATGGATTGGATTTAGGTGTTTCTGATATTCAAGAATTCTTGACAAGGCATTCTAAAAACAACGACCATAATAAAAACAACAATCATAAAAACAATGAGAGTCAGGCATCATCGTTTCATTCGTCCTCGTCTTCTTATTCATCGTCTTCCTATTCGTCGTCTTCCTATTGTTCTTCTTTTTCCTCCGACAACGAAGAAGACGATGATTTAGAAATGGCATCATCCTCGTCATCCAAAAATAAAAAGGACAAACAACAACAAAATGGAGAGGAACAAGACGAAGACGACGAAGAAAATGGAGAACAAAATGGAGAACAAAATGGAGAACAAGACGAAGAAGACGAAGAAGACGAAGAAGACGAAGACAAGTATACCATCCATGCCTATATTCGCGATTTCCCCGTCCAACTCGTTTTCATGGAAAAATGCGATGGAACCCTCGACGAATTGTTTGTCCAACGAAAATTGAATGATGACTCGGCCGCCTCGGCTCTCTTCCAAATCGTCATGACGTTGATGATTTACCAACGCGCCTTTGCCTTCACCCACAACGATTTGCACACCAACAACATCTTGTATCAACACACCGACATTGAGACATTGTACTATAAAATACATGGTGTCACCTATGCCGTGCCCACGTATGGCCGCATTTTCAAAATCATCGATTTTGGACGGAGTATCTATCGGTACAAGGGCATGATCTTTTGCAGCGATAGTTTCCAACGCGGCGGCGATGGCTACGGACAATACAACACCGAACCTTTCTTCGACCCCAAGAAACCACGCATCGATCCCAATTTCGCCTTTGATTTGTGTCGTCTGGGAACGTCCATTTATGATATGGTCATCGACCAGGACTGGTCCATGAACGACGACGATGACAACAACGCAAAAAAAAATGGAGAAGAGGACGCAGAAGACGCAGAAGAAGAAGAAGAAGACACAGAACCGGACGAAGGATTAGAAGATACCATATACCGATGGTGTCATGACGATCGAAATAAGAACATCATGTATCACAAGGATGGATCCGATCGGTATATTGGATTCGATTTGTATCGCGCCATAGCGAAACATGTACATATGCACACAGCCATCGAACAATTGAATTTCCCCTATTTCGATCAATTCCGCGTATTGTCGAAAGATGTCGATTGGAATGATCCTCAAGTCACTCAAATGTTCATCAATATCGATACCATTCCTTCCTATGTATCCAAAGGAACCGGAACCGGAACCGGAACCGGAAACTAAAAAATTATCTATATATACAAGATTCAGATTGATATATATTAGATAATTTTTTCTTTTTTTGAAAATTTGAGCAAAGAAGGAAGTAACACACGACAAAACACAACACAAAACAAAAACAAAGAAATGCTGTCGTACGAACAAGCCCATTTCCTATGGCAACTCTCCTTTTTGTGCATTATTTCCTTTTCGTATGCCATATACAGAAAATATTATGATTTAGCACTGGTCCCCTTTTTCGTCTGGATCTCCTCGATGATTTATTGGAGCGATCATTTGACGACATGGAAACGCCACTTGGACATGGTCGTCGTCGGATTGGCCATGGTATGGCAGGTATTCCGCGCTTGGTTTGCCGAAAGGTGGTTTTTGTATTACATGATCTTGGTGTTCGCCATGACGTGTTACATTTTATCCGCCGAATTGGAAACCGTGGATACATGGTTGTCCACCTTTGCCCATGGATTCTTACACGTGTTTGCCAATCTCTCCAATGTTATTTTGTATTCGGGATATGTTCCCTCACTCTTTTGAATGTGAAATGGGTGTACAACATTGTTCACTGTTTGTCAGGGTGGGCACATATTGATGGTCGAGCGATAACAACGGATCGGCCACAAAAACGAAATGTCCCAGACCCATGATACCCGCCGAGAAAGCGCCCACACAACTCGCCAAATAGTAATCAAATTGCAACAATAAATTCTCCGAATAATGACGTTTGACATAATCAATGTTTTCTTGTCGCAATAAATTGTCTCTCCATGCCCTGCACGTACGCGCATAATGTTGGCCACCCATGGTTTCGGCGTGCGACAAATTCCACCCATTTCTCAAAGCGGACTCCACCATCCATTCGTGTTTGGGAATTTGACCTCCCGGAAAAATATGTTTCGTGATGAATGTGCCATTTTTAATGGCTTTTTTGGGAGTATCTGTCAAACACACAATGAAATGAAGAACTAATTTCCCCCCCGGTTTCAAACAGTGCATCATGACACGCATAAATTCGTCGTAATTTTCATAACGAACGGCTTCCAACATGCCAATGCTGTAAATCGCATCGAATTTCTTGTGTGTCGTCGATGTCATCAAATCCCGCCAGTCTTGATGGAGGCAATCGATGACGCCCCGATCTTGGATATGTTGGGCTTGTTCGTCACTAATGGTTAATCCAGTGACTTTGCATTTTGTCTTTTCTGCGACATATTCGGCAATTTGTCCCCAACCGCATCCCACATCCAAAATGTGTTGATCGGGCCGGACCCCTATTTTTTTGATTATCAAATCCAGCTTGTTTTGTTGGGCTTGTTCCAACGTACAATCGGGACCATGCCAAAACCCACATGTGTATGCCTTGAATGAATCCGTCAAAAATAAATCGTAGAAATCATTGCCGATGTCGTAGTGATGGTGGATGCGTTCTTTGTCGGCATCCTTGGAAAAACACACAACAGATTGGGCGACCATGTTGCGTAACAGTTCGGTGGAATACACGGGACCACAATCGGTGAAATTGGTGTAGAAATTGCTCAAAAAGAGCGGCAAATCATCGGTGTTCCAAATTTTTTCCACATAGGTTTCCCCGAGACCCACATCTTGGTCCAACAAAAAGCGGCGGAAAAAAGTCGTCTTGTCATAAATCATGGCAACGGGCACGGGACTATCCGTCGGCGTCTTATAAAAGGATCGGTTGGTGAACAGACATTGTCCTGTTTTGGCATCGCGCAACTCGAATTGACCGATAGTACATGTTTTGTTCAAATAAGGAATCACGAAAAGTTCCGCATTACAAAAGAGTTGATACATCACGAAGATTACCAATAGGATACAAATTCCAAAAATATCGAACATGATTGCTTTTTTGTTTTTGTTTTTTTTGGTGGTTGATTTTCAAAAAAAAAAAGAAAACGACTAAAATGACACTCGATTTGAATTTGAATGTACAATATGAAATCGCTGACTTATTGTTTCTTTTTCATTCAACGAATACAAATAAAAAAAAAACACAAATAAAAACCATATACAAATAAAAACCATATAAACCTCGAGGAATACATGAAACTCCAATCAATGCTTTTCTTTTCTTTTTCTTCACTCTTCACACTAACAAACAAACACAAAACACAAACGAAAAACAAACACAATGGCCGACAACGATTGGAAACCATTTCAAAAAGAGAACCGTCTTTCGGACGACGACTTCCAAGTCATGTTCACCATTTATGGATGTTACATGTTATTGATACTCATGGCCTATTTATTGGAGCGAAAGTACCATACTCGCATTTTCTGATCACAAACAACACTCGCTAAAATAATGTACACGCAAATCCTTTTCGTGTTTTTTTTGAATGAATTCCGCGACATCTTCTTTGTCCTTACGAGAAATAAATTCCAATTCATCCAAAAATCCCCGTCGATAAACATTGATGACATTCGCCGTCGCAATGTTCTTCTGGTACAAGTTGAACATTTCCGTCAAAAATTCATTCTTGTCCTTCTTCGACTCCTCCTTCGATTCCAAATAGCGAAAAATATCCGTACTCAATTTGTAAAAATTCTTGTGTGATTCCAACTCTTGATCGACACGATCCTTCAATTGCCACATCAATTCTATACTCGTCAGTACGCCACAAAAAAGGGATACCAGAGCATTCAATAAAGAAATTGTTTTCTGATCCAAGTAATGCTGTAAGCCCACCGCGAAAAATGCATTGAGTCCATTCAGAAAAATTTGGGGCGCACGAAATACACAAAAAAGGATATTCTTATAGAAATGGTGTTTACGGTTGTGGTAAATGCTCAAGTAGACACAATTGCGACGCATGCGCCGAAGAATGGCATGTACGGGATCTTCATTGGCTTTGGCGTCGGCTTCTTTCTTTGCTTCGGCGGCGTCTTCCGGTGTCAACAATGAATACATATTTAAAGATGCATTTCCATTATTTGTTTTGTTCGTGGAATGGTTTGATTGTGTTTGTGTTTGTGTTTGTGTGGATGGAACACCTTGTTCGTCTATCTCAATTGCGATTTGATCGACCATTGCAAGGGAATTTTTATTTTCTGTTTCTGTTTCTGTTTCCGTTTCCGTTTCCGTTTCTTCTTTTTCAAAAATTCTTGGCACCAATTCGATATTTTCATTTTATGTTGTTTGTTGATTGTTGATTGGCTCTTCCTTCCTCTTCTACTTCTTTTTCGGTGTATCATTTTTTTTGTGATTTATTTTTTTACACGACAGCATAACATGCTGTGGTACACAGCAAAAAAAACATATGATTCCACACGATAATCAATGATCCATGGGCAAATTACAAAAAATATCGAATTTCAAGACCTAAAAACATTTGCCTAAATAAAATGCGTCGGCCGATTGGCGACCAAAACTTGGGGAAGGAAAGCCCCCCATTTTTTCTTTGAATCCATTTTCAAAAAAATACAGCATAAATTTGGATACATGGGATGTATTCGTATTTGTATAGTGTCTGGTGCAACATGTTTTCGAAAAATGTCCACAATAAAAAATAACAGCATAAAAATGGAAGTTTAAAAAAGAAAAAAAAAGAGAGATAATGATTAAAAAAACAACAACTTATAGAGAGATGTTTGTTTACCTTACAAACAAAACAAACAAACAAACAAAACACAAAAACAAAAACAAAAACACAATAAAACAAAAACAAAATGTCACTCGAAATGGTGGTGGCCATGGACCACAACAACGTCCTTGGATACAAATGCATTACCGAAGAATCCCAACGAAACAAGGGATTGCTTTGGCATGTCCCCGAAGACATGGTCCATTTCCGACAATTGACATCCAATCATATTGTCATCATGGGACGCAAAACATTTGAACAAATGGGCCATCGTCCGCTCCCCCATCGAATCAATATTGTTTTTTCACGGCAATCACAACAAAACAAAAACAACGGCGACACTTGTGAAAACCTATTTTTTGTACAAAATGTGGAATCTTTGTTTGGTATTTTATTCCATCTCTCTTTCCGAGAAAAAGAAAAAGAGTCCTTTGGATGTCCCGTCGCTCCGCTCCGGGCCTTTGCCACTGGCTGTCCCGCCACGGAGCGGCGGGCCTTTGCACCCGGCTGTCCCGCCACGGAGCGGCGGGCCTTTGCCACTGGCTGTCCCGCCACGGAGCGGCGGGCCTTTGTCATTGGTGGGAACGAAATTTTCGCTCTCTTAATGCCCCATATCAAACGCATTCATTTGACCAAGATATGGAACGCAAACAAAGAAGAAAAAGAAAAAGAAAAAGAAGAAAGAGATGATTACGTATATTTTGACACCTCTCTGCTTTCGGATTTTGAAATAGAAAAAGAATCGGAACGACGCAATTGTGTGTCCAATCCATCTCTGCAATATCAATTTGTTGTGTTGGAGCGAGGATGACAGTCAATCATCCTTACTTGCGTCGGATCCATTTCAAAATCCCGGATCATCCGTAAAAACAGCCGCCGCCGCTCCCACCGTCTCCGGTAAAACCGCCGTTTTGGCATCCGTAATCGCCTGTACGAATTCCTGAATGTCACCCTCGGATTGTCCCACGACAAACGAACTGATGTACACAGCGGCAAATACGGCAATGGCATCCCGAACAATGGTTCGCAAGGCTGGTGGATGTTCTAAATATTTTCCTTCAACGACTTTGTATAAAACGAAAAGAGAGGCGGCAATGGATGCCATCCAAATTGGGTCGAGCGTCATTCCAAAAAAAAAAAGAGTGAGAGGACGAAAACAAGAAAAAAAAAAACAAAGGATTGGAAAGAAAACGTGCGTGTGTGATGATGATGTATTCTGTATTTTTCTTCCTCTTCAATCAGAACGCGCGAAAAGACTCGCCGCGTTGAGTTGAAACATTTCCAATCCAATCATTTTTATATTATTCAAACATATCCTGCTATAATATGTGTGTGGGTGATGTATTAATATAAAAAAAACAAACACAAAAACAAAACAAAAATGAAATACGGCGAAATTACCATCATACACGACATGTCCATGGGTAAAAAAGCATTGCATACACTATATCAATGGATATATTATCAATCCGACTATGTATATGAACCGACGGTTTTCAAAGACGAACCGATTGTGGTTTATTTTGAGGAAGACAAAAGCATTTGCAATTTAAAGGAAATAAATCCTTTGGTATTGTATGATGTCGTTGTGAATGGGCGTCGTTTTACTCCGGATCGTATGCCTTCTGTTGACGACGACGACGACGGCGACAACTACCTTATTAACAACAAAAATAACAAATCGCAAGATGCATTGCGTTTTCAAATAAAAACGCCTGTAATATCCGCGGATGGCAACAAACATTTGAATTTTCGACTGATGTTCGCCGATAGTGTCGTCCCCTACGATACCATCAAACTTCAATCTTCCGCCTTCAATTTGATTTTGTCACGGACTGCATCTCCGCTTTGCTCCGATGGCTTGTCACGGACTGCATCTCCGCTTTGCTCCAATGGCTTGTCACGGACTGCATCTCCGCTTCGACAAGCGAAGCCGAACGAGGACTTGTGTGACGATGAGTCTTCCACGTCTACCGACAAATTCGCCTTGGTACGATCGCGGTCCACCGACGACAAATTATTATTTCGTTTTGTGTATGATGAAACATATATACCATCCCAAATGCATGTTCTCTCCCTTTTGTATTTTATTTTTTATAAATTGCCGGATACCGACATGTATACTTTTTAACAAAAAAAAATAAATTATTTTTTCAAAGTCATGCCCGACAACTCTTTCAAATACCATTCAAAATTAATCTTTAATCTACTGAGTTGATACACCCGTGTATCAACGAGAGAATTAAAATTTATCTTTAAAACGATTTTGTGGAATCAAAATCGTTGGTAACCTGGGAGTGGAACGACCAGGTGAATAAAGATTAAACAAAAAAACAAAAAAAAAAATGTATATAAAAAAATGATGGAAAAAAAAATGAAATAAATTGGAACTTTGAAAAAATTGCAAACAAAAATAAAACCCCGACCCAGCCTATTCAAATCAAAACAAACCCATGTCGTCTTTTCCCAAATTATTGGATGCCATAGATGCCAAGGAATTATTTGCCAAAATGCGAGAGACAAAAGCCGTCGATATCGTGTCCAATAACCCACCATCAAAACGAAACGGTGAATTGGAATGCAGAAGAATTTTCGTGTTGGAAGACGAAACCCCGGGCGATTTTGTGCGTGCCTTTCAAGAGGAACCATTATTAAGGACACGGGTTTCCCAACGCATTTCCTCCCATCCCGGAGCGGAAAGAGGAGGACAAACAAAAGAAGGAAGGAAAACTGCGACGACGACGGTTTTGTTGCCCTCGTTTTTGGATTTGTATGAACAACCGTATTCGGCGCTTGCATTTGAGATGGAGGAAGGCGCCGAAACCGACGTGCATGAGGCCAAATGGACATTGCAAAAGAAATATGGCTACAAATTGGCGACCACGTTTATGCCGAATTATGCGCGGGCCATCTATGAATATTTGATTGCTGAAGTGCTAGCGTCAGACCAAAAAACCCAACCCCAAACACAAACACCAACCATCATTCGCGTATTGGATCCATGTGCGGGATGGGGGGATCGAATGGTGGGATTGTATGTATCGGATGCGGGGCAAAACGGAGAACAACCCGTCGAATATGTGGGATTTGATCCCAATTTGGCCTTGTATCCAGGATACAAAGACATGATGACATGTGCCATGTCGGGATCGTTGGTGTCGATTACCCAGTCATCGTTGGTTACGGTGGATGCCAACAATAACAACCACAATAACAATGACCAGAAAAAAAACCGATTGCAAACGACGCAAACACAAACACAAACACAAATCAGTGCGTTGCGTTTGGAGGACAAGACGCAAAATACAACGTTTGAATTACGGGCACAACCGTTTGAAGAGGGGGCACCGTCCTTGGTGGAAGAAACCTTTGATGTGGCCTTTACGAGTCCTCCCTTCTTCGATTACGAGGTGTACAACGAAGACACAAACCCCCAATACAGAGATTGGGTTGCCGAATTTTATGTGCCATTGTTTCAACAAACCGCTCGTTTATTGAAACCGGGGGGTCTTTTTGCCATTTATTTGGATGATACCTCGGCGGGATCCATTCGTCAATTCTTGTATACGGTGGTACCGACGATTTGTCCCATGCGATTGGATCACAAGATTGGTTTTCGTGGTATTTATTCGGGAAGGGTTCGCGAGATTTTAGTCTATCGCAATTGAGATTGGACACAAAAAAAATTGGGTTTAGAACGCAACAAATTTAAAAGAAAGGCAGGGAAAACACAAACACATTCCTTTCTTTTTTAATTGATTTCCATTTTTTTTTTATTTATCGACTGAAAAAAAGAAAAAAAAAACCCAATTTTGGCTATTTGACAAACAAGAAACAGGCAAATACGAAAAAACAAAAGACACAAAAATAAAAAGACAATGAACGAATCGAATAATGTATTGACCATCAAAACCGTCCAAATCCAACCCATTCGCCATTTGATTGCGGGTATCAAAGACATATTGACGGACGCCACCATCACCTTCACCAAACACGGCTTGAAAATCGTGAATTTAGATAAAACACACACTATTTTGGTGAAAGTGGTCTTGCGCTCCGACCGTTTCGAATTTTATGATTGCGAACCCAACCGTATTGTGATATGTGCCAATACCTTGCATCTCTCGAAAGTCATCTCCACCGTATCCAACAACGACACACTCACCATGTACATCGATCGCGCCGATTATCACGATGGGATTGTGTCGCATCTCGGCCTGCAATATGACAACAGTCAAATCAAACAATGTTATGGCCAGAAATTGCGTTTGATTGATCCGGATCCCGAGGAATTGTCGGTGCCCGAAGTCGAGTTTTCCACGGTGATCAATTTGCCCACGTCGGATTTCCAAAAGATCATTCGTGATTTGTCGCAGATCAGTGATCGTATAGAGATCCGGAGTGCGGGCAGCGAATTGATTTTCACTTGTGAGGGTGCCTTTGCCAAGAGTCGCATTGTGCGTTCGGAATCGGATGGCAATTTGGAATTTGTGCAAAAACCCGACCGGGCCATGATCATTCAAGGCGAATTCTCTCTGAAATCGTTGAGTCATTTCATCAAATTCACGCCGTTGTGTACCCATTTGGAAATGTATTTCAGCAACAATTTGCCGTTGATTGTCAAATACGATGTGGCTTCTCTCGGAGAGATCAAATTGTGTTTGGCTCCCTTGCCTCCGTTATAATGCAACAACTCATCCAAATCCAATCTTCGAAACAAAAAAAACAGACACAAGAAAAAAGAAAAGAATTCAGGATGAAATCATTATTTTATTTTATTTTATTTTATTTTTTATGATTTTTTGTTTTTCATTACAAAAAATAAAATAAAAACGATTTTGTTTTTCTTCAACACGTCAAACAAACCAACCAACCATGTTAACACGTTCTCGAGCAAAACGAGCGGCAGAACAACCATCCGTCTGTCACACAGATCATATTCTTGTTTCCCCTCGGCCGTCGTCTTCTTCTTCTTCTTCTTCTTCAAAGTTTTCGACAAAAACAAAAGAAAATGGTAATAAAGACTCGGAACAAAATGGAGAGGCAGCCCGTGGTAAAGAAACACAAAAACAAAATACCCCCCAAAAAACACGAATCCTCTCCGATTGTGTTCATCCGGGAAAAAAAGTCGCACAAGACATAAAAACCCGTCGCTCCCAATTTCTTCAGCAAAACAATTTGCCCGACAATTATTTCGAATATGATTTCTATGAGGATGCCGATTTGCCCAAACCCTCAACTCAAAACGAAGTATTAAAACAGACATCAACGTCCATGGATCATCATCATCATCTTTTTACCTTCAAAACAACAACAAGCAACACATCCAGTATTGTTCCTGTCCACAAATACAATCCTATTGCCGAATTGGACAAAGCACGTATTTTTTCGTTGGTGAGTCGCCCGTGGTATCGCACCAATCATCATGGCGGTTTGAATGAAATTTTGCAGAGAGCCGCCCCGGGGTCCCACATCGTGGCTCCCATGCAAGAACATTATGCGATTGTTTTGTCCGATCCGTCTCTCACCTGGTTCATTGATGATGCGAATTTCTATCGCATTCCCATGCAAGCTTCCCAGTGTCATGATAATGTTCAACTTCTCTTCCAAAAACGCGCCATCACCAGCATGTATACAGGGTATGCATTGTCCGCCGATGGATTGTGGCGGTATCATTCGTGGGGTGTCGATGCCAACAATGGAGGACTCGTTTTGGAAACTACCGAACCACGTGTGGCATATTTTGGGGTGAAAGTCGATCCCAAGGACGTCTTTTGACCGTATGCATTTTTATTTTCATGTTTTGTTTTATTTTATTTTATTTTGTATTATGTTGTTTTGCATTGTTTTGTTTTGTTGTATTGTATTATGTTGTTTTGCATTGTCGTTTTTTGTTGTATTGTATTTATTTTTTTTTTGCATCCCCAAAAAAAGCAACAGAAAAAAAAAATAAAATCAGACGTCTAATTACATTTTGGTTTTTGTTTTTTGTTTTTCATTACATTACACACACTTCATATATAAAAAAAAATAAATAAAAACAGACAAGAAAAAAAAAAGAACATAACAAACAAACAAAAAATCAAAACTCAGGAGCATGTTTCTTGAAAGCCACCCCTTGACGCGTCAAATTGGGAATATCCAAAATGACACTGCCATCTTGCAACGAATAATCAGTTAACCAAATTTTGATGATACAAAAATTCTTCTTTGGACTAATAGTGATGCCATTAATGAGTTTGCTGTATTTGGGATCGGTGCTCAAGGTTTCGCCACACAAAGCATAAAATAATGTCTTCCACACATCGGGCACGAATTTATTGGCCACTTTATACGAAAAACACCCCCCATTGCGGTTCTTGGGATCCTCCCACATGGGTGTGATTCCTTGTCGCATCACAAACAACATGGAATATTTAATCATGTTGGGCGTCAACGTTGAGACCAATCCGCAGACATCTTCGGCGGTTTTTATATTGCCTTGAATCAATTTATAACTCGCTAAATCCCACGCTTTTTCTTGTGGCAAATGATAATAGAAATTCCATGGATTGGACAAAGGATGTGGCGCTACTGTATTATCCGTCATTTTTGTTTTTTGTTTCGTACGGTTTTGTTTTTGTTATTGTTTTTGTTTTGTAGCGTTTCTTTCTTTTTTTTTTTTCTTCTCCAATGATTTCCACAAAATAAGAAAAATTCTTTATTTGTGTTTTGTTTTTGTTTTGGATGATCCGCAAAAAAAAAAATAACAACAAAACAACAACCCAACCCAAAACCAAAACCAAAAAACTCCAAAAAAAAATAGATTTATTTTCTTTTTTTTTTCGCATACATGCAAAACCAAAACCAAAACCAACAAGAAACTATTTTCATGATGGATGATGAGATTGCTTTTGGAATGAAGGAGGAGGAAATCGTCGGTCAGAGGAGCTATGCAAGGAAAACATCACCGGTTTCTTCCACTACTTCTTCCATTGCTTCCACGGCTTCTTTTCCTTGCATAGCGCCTGGCTTAGAGCCTGTCCTACAGCATAATAATTCCATCCTTCGGGTCGAAGAAGAACCCGCCGGACCCACCGCCATCCGATCCTTAGCCCCAAGCGCTACACTCGAAATGCATTATCCCGTGCCCCATGATTCGTATCCATTTGATCGAACCGTTTTGATACGAAAAGAGGAACCCACCTCTATGACTCGTTTTGCTTCGCTTGTGACAAACAACATTCGACCACCACCACCACCAACAAGCACGACAACAACCAACACCAACACCAACACCAACACCAACACAAAAACACCATATGCCACCACACGTGCCCTATCGGATCGCACACTAGGATTGGCAGATAGCGAAAAAGTCACATCCTCTGATATTTCTGCTTTAGGACGGATGCAAGCACGTCGTGTTCTTTTTGAGCAAGAAACTTCGTCCTCTGCGTCAGCATTGTCCCCATCCAACAAAAAGAGAAAAGAATCATTTCTTGCATCGCCTTCGTCGGCATTTTATTCGTCGTCGTCGGAGGCAAAGACTCGTTCTGCTTCGTTTGTCGAAGTGGAGAGGCAGTCCGCAGCAACAACAGAAAAATCAATCAATAGCGAAAGACAAAAAATCGCCGAAAGAGAGAGAGACAACAAAGAAAAAGAAAAAGAAAGTGGAATCAGCCAAATGTACACACAAATCATGAATGGAATCCAAGGCAAAAAGGACCAACCACGATATTCGTATTATGACGTCGAAGATGCCATCGGGGAACGCGTCCACGTCGACCAAGCCAACCGATTGTCCAACAACGCCCTCGACATATTGGCCTTGTACATCAAAGGCCAAAAATTGTTGTATACCGAAGCCAAAACCTATTGCGAACAACAATTGAATTTTTTGATGTTGCCCGCCATTTTCATTTCGTGCGCGTCGTCCATTTTCAGTTTCATGTCGGGCCGCTTTGGCGAGGGATCTCTCATCATGGCGTCCCTCAATGGATTCAATGCCTTTTTATTGGCCGTCATTTCGTATTTGAAATTGGATGCCAAAGCCCAAGCCCACAAAACGTCCGCCTACAAATTCGATAAATTGGAGAGCATGTGCGAATTCAGTTCGGGGAAATTCCTCTTTTTCGACAATGATCCCGATCGCATTTTGATGGTGGTCTCCGACATCGAAAAAGAAGTCAAAGAAATCAAAGAAACCAACCAATTCATTTTGCCGGAGAGCATCCGCTACGAATTCACCAACACGTATAGTACGAATGTCTTCTTGATGGTGAAAAAATTGCAACACACCGAGAGCACCGAAACGCAGAATTTGGCCTTCACCATCCGCATGTTGAAGGATTTATACGAGGAATTGACGCACACCAGCAATCCCTTGGAACGAGATGTCATTGTCGATCGCATCAACGCCAAAGAGAAAAACCGCGACGAACACATCTACAACATTCTGCGATGTCGAGAGAAATATTTCCGGATGGACGAAGCCTTCAACCATGAAATCGAACGACATATTGCCCGCGCCAACCGGTGGTTCTTGACACGCATGTTGTGTTGCGATTGGTTGAAATCGTAATAACACACACACACACACAAAACAACACAAAAAAAAATAATATTTATCATATAGAGATGATATTATTTTTTTTTTTATGGCAAAATCTCCGATACAATCGCAATATGTTCTTCCAAGGCGGCATTCCATCGTTGTTCATCTTGGCTCTCTTTTTTTTCTTTTGACAAAGTCAACAAATATACATACACTGTCATGTTCCGTTTGTCTGCCGGCAAATGACGATGACTATGGGTATGCACGCCAAGTTGCACAATTTCTTCCAGCCGCATCATGGTCCTTGCGGGTTCCATGACATGAAGACATCGAATGTTTTGGAGAGGCAAGACCGTGGGTTTGGCATTGGGATTTTTCACACAACACAAGACGACATTCACCACCTCTCCAAATCGGTTGGAAAAGATGCGATTTGCATTGTGATTGTTTCGGTTTGGTTTGTTTTCATACAAACGTCGACATTGTTGTACCAAAGTGGGCGACAAACGATCCCATTCTCCATTCACAATGCGACACAAGACTTCATTTTGTTTTGTATCCCCGTTGTCCATGATGACAAACCTGGGTTTGTTGTACATGGAGTCGTCTTCTGTTTCTTGTCCATCGATTTCCCATTCTTCTTCGTTTTTCTTGGTTATTTGGAGAGAAGAAAATCCATTGGCTTCCAAGACCATGGCCATGAATTCCAGACTCTCTTTTGACGAACTCACAATACAATGAATTTGATTGTCGCCATCTTGTTTCACATGCGAGAGAATCGCCGACATCTTGGGACTGTATTTGCCCAATGTTTTGTTTTGGGATAAGTAATCCTCTTTATTGTTTTTGAGAAAAGAGAGATGATGATGATGATGTCCCATTTCTTTGTCTTCTTTTTCTTCTTCGTTTTCATTCCCTATTTGTTTGTCTTCGTCTTCGTCTTCGTCTTCGTCTTCGTCTTCGTCTTCGTCTTCGTCTTTTTTGTTTTCATCCTCTATTTCAGGAGAATCGGGATACACGAAATCGGCATCCATTTCCGATTCAATCTTCTCAATATGATAATACGGTGTCAAGGTGGATCCATCCGCGGGGACCAACCAGTCAAGATTGGTTTCTTTGATTCGATTATCCAAAACACAAATGATTCCTGTTGTGCGTTTGTGGAATCCATCTTTTTCTCCCTCACGAAGCAATTGAAACAACCTCTCTTCGATTTCTCCCATGACATACCCATGTTTCGATAAAATGGATCGCACGACTTGCAAATAATCTTCATCCGAGAGATGTCCTTGTTCATTCAACTCAAAACAAGAATGTTTATTTTTTCTCTCTTTTTCTCCGTTTTCATTTTGTTCTTGTTGTTGTCGTTGTTGTTCGTCTATATGTAAATCTCTCTTTTTCATGGATTTTGTTTTGGATTTATTTGTCGTCGTCGTCGTCGTTTTGGATGATGATCGTAAGGTGGTGGTTTTCTTTGTACTATTATTGTTACAAATCGTGATCGGCAACGACGACAACGACGATGATCCATGTAAAAATTGTGTGGCATGATCCAAAAAAGCAAATGGATTGCGTGTGATGGTGAGTGAATCGCGACCTATAGAGACATCATCCATGTCAAAAAAGTGTTGCCAATCGATTTGTTTCAATGGCCCCACTTTCTTCCAATCTTGACGGGGAGTCACGGGAATGTGCCACGTACGAATATACCCGTGTAAAATGTTGCAAATCATGGCGAGTTCCTCCACCGCATCCAGAATGGGGAGAGACGACAATCCAATGATCCGGGCATTTTGTGCCTGTTGCAGCAAATTTCCCACTTTGTTTTTCTTCATCTCTATTTTGCCTTGTTTTTGTTTTTGATTTGGTTTTGTAACGTCGTCCAGTGGTCTTGATCTAGACAATACTTGATGTCCCATGTCTTCCACTATAACCACACAATTGTCAAATGGGTTAGGTTTTTTTGTTGGTCTCTCTTCTTCTTCTTCTTCTTCTTCTTCTTCTGCATCTGCTTTGTCAACGGCGTCGTGTGTATGGAAAACATGTATACGTTGTTGAATCATCTCCTCCATGACTTGATCAACTTGACGCCTCTCTTTTTCCGACAAATTGTTGTAATCGGCTCCTTCGTCTTTTTCTTTTTCCACAAAAACCCATTCCTCCCCCTCTCTTTGTTGTCCCCCAACTTTTTGCCACGGGCCGCCACTCCCCTTCGAGTCGAGTCTTTTCCAATGATATGTCTCAGACAGCCTCCGTTTCAGCCAATCCAACGAGAAATTGGAGGGATGGGTTGGCAACAAAACGATTCGTTTGTTTGACCGGCTGAATTCGACATTCACAACCGATTGAAAAAGAGAGACACCTCTATTTTGTTTGTCATACAAAAGAATGCCCCGATAGGGTTGTTGTGCTTGCAAATATGCATACTCAAGCGAAGACGAATCGTATTGACGCAACGCTTTTTCCAGATTTTTTTTGGTGTAAGGAGAGGTTTTCAACGGCGATGGCGACAACGACTTGGTTTTCTTTTCCGTTTGTATAATAACACCATGTACAATAGGATATTTGTTTTCGTTGCGAAGTGTATTTGTTTTCGATTGGGATTTTGTTTTGGTTTTCTTCTCTTCCTCTTCCTCCTCTCCGCTTTCTCTATCGTCTCCGCTTTCACTTTCACTTTTGTCAGAAAAGAGAGGAAAAACCGAAAAAGAAGAAGGAGAAGAAGAAATCTGCCGCTCTGTTGATGGATCAAAATGTTGGACAATACTGGGACGAATTTTGGTGGTTTGCCTCTCTTTGCCATCGTGATTGAATGAAATCCAACTTTGAACGGCGAACATGGGTTCTTCCGTCGGGAAAGAATCCTTGCGTTCATCGATCATTTTTCTGAGAAACGATTGCATTATTGTTTCTTTGTTTACTAAAATAACAAAAAAATATATATATATCTCTCTTTTTTTTTCCTTTTTCTGTTTATAAAATGATACAATTACTCTCTATCTATTTTTTTTTTGTTACATGGATTGGATCTTATAGAGATTGCATAAAATGAAAAACATAAGAACAAATAAATTCAATCTCTCTTTTTTGTTATTTTGAAGACCCAAAATGAATCGCCGAATGGTAAGCAGTGGCGATTCAATGAATGTTTTTATGAGACATTATAGAGATTGAATTGAAAGAAAAACATAAGAACAAATATATTCAATCTCTCTTTTTTGTTATTTCAAAGACCCAAAAAGAATCGCCATTGTCGCCGCCGCAGGCGGCGGCTTAGACAATCCATCGATGTTCAATGGTTGTTTTTATGAGACATTATAGAGATTGAATTGAAAGAAAAACATAAGAACAAATA
>VFQS010000650.1_pt1 | contig 36881 bp, 24 predicted proteins | sample 3512361 | NCBI WGS metagenome assembly VFQS01 (sample SAMN10412375, study PRJNA504923) | tailings metagenome | isolation source: Relicate 1 Philex TSF3 active mining | place: Philippines
CGCCGCTTACACCCATCGCCTGACTGACACCAATCTGCCGCTTGGCAGGAAAGATGGTCTCGGCATGAGCGATCGCGGGCAGTGACAAGACGAGCCAAGCGAATGTCCCAGAGATGGCATATTTTCGACATGGTAAAAAACTCATAACCATAGAACTAAATCGTTGATAGAAGACTGGTAATAGTTAGCTAGAAAGTCACAGTTTGATTGACAAACACTTGCAGTTCCTTCCCTGCGGGGATAAAGAAAACATTGGGACGGGTTTTGATTTCCTCGATCGCCTGTTGACTGCGACGATTCAAAGTTTCCGAAAGAATGCCAAAGCCACCACTGATCGCTGCACCCAGATAGTTAGGCGGCGGCGCAACACTGACCGTGGCACTACCGCCAATGGAAGAGATGCTGCTAGTAGTTGTGGGACTATTGGTAAGTTTGCCAACTTCCGCTAATGCCGAAGTAATGAAGCTCGCCACATCCATACCGCTAATTTCCGACCCGCGATCAAAGTACTTGTCCGCCACTAAAGGCGAACCTTCTGCACCACGCAAGGTAATCGCATTAGGTGGAGGAATCAACTCGCGACCCGCGATCGCTATACCCACCACATCCAATTCAGCTAGCCCCGACTTCGCATCGAAGGGACGCGCGGTGACAATTAAAACCGCATCCGCAGGAATCACTGGCTTACCATCCGCCGTCGTGATTGGCTCTTGGAGCGTGACAATAAATTTAGGAACAATTCCAGGAGCGCTACCCATAATCCGACTGCCATCGGTGGAGAACACGACCGATGTTTTCAAAGCGGCTTTGGCAGTTGTGCCTACCAGCAAAGTATTAGCAGGTGAAGCGCTTGGCAAAGATTTTTCTGCTTGGGCAAGATAGCTGGTGAGTGAATTTAAAGGTGGCTTCTCAATCGGAGGACTTGCAGAATTGGGATTGTTTACATTATTTGTAGCAACAGGACTGATAGCGATTGCTTTCGGCATTTCGCTTGGAGCAGCCAGATTGCCATAACTGCCAATACTTGCCAAGCGCTGCCATTCATCAGCGGGATTTTTAGCTTCAGGGGGACTAGCAGAAAAGTTACGAGGTGGAAGCATCACAGGAGAGGGCTGTGACATCACCTGTCGCATCGGTATTGGCTCAAGGGGCGGAGCCGATAGGTTCCTTACGGGTGAGACTGGGGGCAGATCGGCAGACTGTACAGGATTGGCTTCTAACTTGTCTTTGGAATCAGCTTTAGAAGCCAATGCATCGGACTTGGGTAAATTTGCTGGACGCAGCGTTTTTGATTTACCCGCAGAAAGCTGACTGCCTAAAGCCAAATCCGTTTTGAACTTGGCAATTTCGGCATCCTTTGGATCGGCGGTCGAAGTCAGGGCAAGCTTCTCATCACTGGATTTAGCCGTTAATTGCTTGGCACTAGATGGTGACATAATGCTATTCATGAATAGCCCCACCAGCAAAAATCCTAGAGAACCAACTCCACCAACCAAAGCCATCTTAGAAAAAGGACTACCAACGATACCGCGTATCGTCCGATGCTGCTCTGGATCTGGGTCTTCACTAAAATCATCTATTCCCAAGCCCGCATCATTTACATCGGGTTGAAACCCAGTTAACTGAGCAAAGTCAATTTCATCGGTTACGCTTGCTGATTGTGGTTCTTGAACTTCGGTAATCATCACAACTCCTTGAAGTATCAACAAAAATAGAGAAAGTTATTTCAAATCATTTCGGGTAAGATCTCGCATGGCATAGATTTCTAGCCCAGAGGATCTAACTTTGAAAATGGCTTGCTCCAACGGCGAAGCATCGGCTTTGAGATTCGGCACATCGATCGCCTGAATAAAGATTTCCTTGTTAAAGGGAACCGATTCGCCAACTTGATTGAGGGGACTAAAAGTAACCAGATTTGCCACCAGATTAACTTTCCACTTCCCTTTCTCAATTTCTTCAGGAGCCGTAATCGTCTGCGGCACTAGGATTACCTTGCTGCCCCCTGAGAAGACTTCAATCGGCGTGAGTTCGGCGATCGATGAGAGCAATCCTTTACGGAAGTCTTCGGAAAAAGCAAAGCTGGCTTGCCATGCCATCGTGGTGATTTTCTTTTTCAAGCCCTTGTCCGCAGTCACTTCCACGCCAGTATCCAAAAGCGGCTTGCCATTTTGACTAGCATCAGAGGGTAGTTCCCCTGTCCAAGTCATCAGCGCCATCACCTGCTGCGTGACAAACTGCTTCACCACTTCAGGAGATCTGGTTTTATTCTCACTGGCGATCGCCGTAATTGCTTTTCCGCCCGACAACTGTACGAGCGTAGGCGGCTTTTGCGAAGCAAGGGAGGCATATGCCCCAATCAGAGCCATCAGCCCTAAACTATTGAGTGCCGATAAGCCAAGGATGCCGAACAAAATCGATACCACCAGTACGTCTTTAGGAGTTTTGGCTTTACCACGGTGGGATAGACCAGTAGGAATGAAGCGATGGAAAGCATTAGTTTCATCTGTTTCTGTTTTTGGTTCAGTATTCACTTCTGGATTTGGATATGAGTTCATGGGAATTACCTAGAGATGCGTAGACCGATATTTAAACCTGCGGAAGCGGCTGCACTTGCTGCCGAGAGAATGGCGCTAAAGATTGCCATGCCACCACCCGCTGATAGGGATAGCGCCAGAATTGGTGCTAGTAGTCCCAGAACAATTGCAATCGAGAGCGTATCCATCTGTGCCGAAGCGGCGATCGCCGTAGCGGCAAGTCCCGTGACGATATTCAAGCTCAGCTTAGCCATCCCCAACGACCAGAATCCTGTCATCCATGCATAGAGTGGCTTTGCCCCAATCGGCAGTAAGGAAGCCCCAACCGCAAGAGGACCGAGTAAACCTGTGAGTAAAAATCCGACCTCAATCAACGCCTGAAATGCCGACTGCATTGCTACCATAAAAGTCTCAATTGCCGCCAGCATGATTGACCTTGAAATTACTGTGCCGGGGAAGAGATTGGTAACGGCTTCAAGAGGGTTTTCACTTGCCTTCTGGATTTGTTTTTGCAACTTACCCACTAGAGCCGCAGCAACCGCACCATAGTTAGATTGGTAGTTACCGAGCAAAGCCTGAGCTTTGGTATTCACCTCTTGTAAGCAGACCTGCATCTCTTCATTTTTGGTGAGTCCATTGCATTGCTGACGGTAGGCAATGATTTGTTCTTGGGTAACTGAGAAATCAGCTAGGGCTGATAGGGTTTTCTCCAATTGGGCGGTGGAGGTAATTGCGCCTAGGACTGAGTTATTGGCATTGTTAATCACAGTCCGCATCCCATTGGTGAGTCCGATCAGGTTTTGACCACCATTGGTGAGTAGGACAATCACAATTACTGGCCAGATTAATTCGCCAAACTGCCTATAGCTCTGGTCATCAATCAGGTTTTTAGTGAATTGGATGATCCATAGCAACAGCGAAGCCACGGCAATGATTAATCCCAGATTGGTGAGTGCTTGGTAGAGAGTGCCATTGAAGGCAAGTTCCCAAGTGTTCTGCCATGAGCCTTGAACCGCTAGCGATACCTCTTCTGAGTTGTTGACAATCGCTTGAGCAATCAGCATGGTTTATCTCGCTATCTTAGAAAGGTATAGGGCATCCGTTGTTGTACGGTGGAGCTACGCTCCATCAGCCGATCTTGCCGATCGCCTTTGAGGGAAGCATTAATCTGGTCAAGATTGAGCAAAGATGTCGCTCCCTGTTGAGTTTGTTGCACTTGCAGCGCTAATTGCTGGGCATCGATCTGAGCGCGTTGGCTATTCTGTTCCGCAAGCTGTGAGTTCTGCTCCGATAGCTGTCCCAGTTGACTAGCGACATTACCGACCTGACTGGCATTGTTACCAAACTGGGATGCAATATTGGCAAGGATTGCCGAATTACCCGCATTCTGTTGTGCCACAATTTTGAGGACATCCTGTGTAGATAGGGCAGCTTGTGCTTGCTGTGACAAGCCATCTACCTGTTGAGAACGGGACAATGAATTCTGAGCAAAAGTGACCGAGTTCGCCGCAATTTGTTGGGAGACATCAGCGATCGCGGTGCTGTTTTCTGCACCTGTCACCGTATTTAAAGATAACTGCCCGACATTCTGGGCATTGACGAGCATATCTTCAAGGGTTTTCTTCAGCCTTGCTTGTCCCTCTTCTCCCAATACATTTTGGATCGAGGTATTGGTAATCGCAGATGTGACTACACCTTGATTGATCGATGTGCCATTTAGCCCCGCACTGTTAAATGCTCCCTCAATCTGGGCGAGGACTGTAGCTTCGGCTTTACTGGGATCTGGTAATCCTAGTTGCCCGATTGACTCAGTAATGGCAGCTTGTACCTGTGGTAAGTACTGTCCCAAGAGCTTGTCCATCTGCGCTTTTAAGAAATCACCAGAGTTGATCGAGGTAATCAGTTGGTTGACCTGCTGAATCAATCCTGTGAGTTCGGACGGTAATGGCACTTGAGCATCCGCAGGGTGGGGACTCAGTAGCAGGAGCGAACAGGTTGCGAGGCTGATGACTGAAATCTGACGGGTTTTTGGTTTATTCATGGCGGTATCAGGAGTTTCTAGAGATGAAGAATTAAGCAGCCAGTTCGGGTAATTTCAGCTTGCGCCCATCCCTCAAGGCACTTGCCATCTCTCGCGAAAAAGCAGCCAGTCCTTTGTAGGGATCTGCCATCGCCAGCATGTAAGCAGTACGCGCCTCTTGCTCATCGGGATTGTTTGCTACAACGCCCAGTTGGATATAGCTAGGAAAAAAGCGCACAAATGTATAAATACCCGCATCATCTAGCAGCCATTGTGAATAGATCGCCTCGCGTTTCGGGAAGAACCGCTCCTCCGCATTCTGGGCAATCACCTCTCTGGGATATTTGAGGATGCTGACAAAGCTATCCACTGCTGAGGGTTGGATGCGACCAATCAATCTAGTCGATAGGTTTTGCAGGATTTTCGGAGCCGATGGCGATCTAGCGATTGTGTCAGGGTCTTGGGCGGAAATAATTACCTTGATGCCTGCCTTGGCTCCATTGGCACAGAGCCGCGCCACCATTTCCGAGATGGTGGGATATTCAAATAGAATCGGAGCTTCATCAATGAACAGGATGCTGGCTGGGGATGATAAAGCTCGTCTCAAGGCGGCAGAATATGCCGATAAAGCTAAAATCGCCGCATCTTCTGCTTCCGATAGGTTTCTCAAGGCAAACACCAACAGTCTGGCATCACTGCGAAAAGTGGATGGACGGGAAATGGCGCGACCAATTCTAGAGTTAAGCCAGAATCGCAGTTGAATCACTATTTGATTGGTGGCTTGATCAATCTGTTCGCTATCGGCAACATCGGAGGTAATAGCTGATTTTCCTTCATTCAAAAAGTAATCCAAAAAGTCCGACAGCGTGGGCATCTGACTCCATGCTTCTGTACCGAATCCATCAGCGATCGCCTGATCGTATCTGGCTTTAATTTGCTGATCGTCAAAAAAGGCATTGACCACAGGCACTAACAAAGCTCGAATCAATTGCCGCAGTTGCCTTTCCGATGATGAGAGGTCATGCTGACTTGCCCCAAACACCATCGTCATCAGGGCAGATTCCACAAAGGATTTGAAATCCCGTAGCCGCTCTTCTGCTTGTTCGGGGTCAAAGGCACGTAAATCTGGTAATTCGAGCAAGTTTGAAGACTCTTTACTAATGTCGAAATAGGCTCCCAGTTCGCCGATGAAATGGGTATAGTCCGTAAACGTACTTGTCCCATCGGGCTTAGGGAAATCTAGAGCCACGATTTGCTGATTATGGCAGAGGGCTTGGGACAAAACTGCCGATACTAATACCGACTTACCCGCACGGGTAGTCGCGAAAATGCCAATATTGCGATGCTTACGCACATCGATATATAAAGGCATCCCGCCTTCTTCCGTAATCAATTCAAAGCCAGTTTCATCGACAGATCTGGGCATCACACAACCCGTAAAAGCAACCGCTTCATCGGATAGATAAACATGGCGACGGGGGAAGGGTTGAGCCAGCAGATTACCCACTGTCACTGGTAAGGTTTGTTTCCACATCAGCCATGCATATTCCGTCTCCCGCTCGACCCATGCTGGACGCTGGAAGCAACTGCAAAAATAGCGGCAAGCATCATCAAGGGCAATCAAATTAGGACGACGAATCAATACCGCCACTGCTACGTTAATGGGCATGGCTCCCTCATAAAGCGCTTCCTGTGCCTTGACTGCTTTTTGCTGTTTTAGCGACGCATTGACGTTGATGTTATTCAAGGAAGCGGATTGCTCTTGCGAGACAATGCTTTGCTTGGTCACACGCTGCATATTCGCTTTGACAATGGTTTCATTGGCTCTCGTGAATTGGCAAAACACTTCCGTATTTGCCACCGAGTCGCGGGCGATCGCTTCCCAGAGATAACGCATCTGTTTACCCTTGGATACCCAGCCGCCTGGTTTATCCATGAAGGTGAGTACACCGATATATTCACCCTTCAGATGGACAAAACCATTGTCAGCAAAGGGAATCGAATCGGGACGCTCTAGGAGCAATGTTTTCAGATGTACTTGGGTCGTGACCCGCTCCTCCACACCACGATCTGACATCACCAACAATTGCGGAATCGGTGGTGCTTCACTGCTATTAAATTGCCGCCAGAGATGCTCCCATAGTTCATGCTCGGTCAAGGGTCGCAAGTCTAAACCCATGCGATTCACTAGAATCTGTTCCCAGTTCAAGAAACCATCAGTAAATGCCTTGGCAAAAGCAATTTCATGTCGCTCCTGCTCGATTTGCTTTTCCTGACCCATCAATTGCTGTGACAACTTCTGTATCCAAGCAAGTGCTTTTTCCAGCACATCATTACCTTCAGCCGTTGCACCACGTAGGGTATAAGTGGCATAGAGTCTCAGGAATTTTGGTTTGCGTAGTCCTGATTTGGCTAACTCCTGTACTCTTTGCTTTTCACCCATGACCAGAAACTTGAGTTGCGGCGTATCCGCTTGTTCGTAGAGTTCTTGGAGTTGCTGTTGGCGATCGCTGTCGGAACTAATCGAACCGAAATGCACCGTCAGTTTCTCACCATCAGGAATATCTTTCAATCCAGACTGAATCGCCTCAAATAGCGATTCTTCCTGCTCAGTTGAGAGGGTGGTGTGAATCCCTTTCGACTCCCAACCAAATACAAACTGCAACGATTCTAGAGATGATTGACCTTGCTTAAGCACAAAGCAACTGACGGTGCGACCACGAAGCTCGAACTTGAGCAAACATTCTACGGCTAGCTCTTTTTCAAAGTGCTTATACCGCTTCTGATTAACGCTCTGCATACTTTCTTACCTCTTGCTTACGCATCCCCCTGTACTGATAAACACCGCGTGTCCATCGTGGCACAGGGATAAACTTTGATAAAAATCGATAGGGCTTTGAACCTGTCAAGATCCACCATGTCGCATCGCCCCAAGCCACAATCAGCAATACCCACAACCAAGGCAGATTCAGCACCGCATAGCAAATCATAAACAGAGTAAAGCTGATAATTGTCCAAGGAATGATTAGCTCAGTGGGAAATGGTCCAATCTTGGGACTTGCCCCCAAAATGGCATTGACCTTACGAAATTTGTACTCTTCTGCCATAGCTTTAGGCTGCACCTGTGATAATGCCTGCCAAAATGTCTCCCATTGTTACTGTTACAACCAGAATTAGCGGAGTTCTAGCCATTTGCTGCCAATCATCGTCATTTCGAGCTGATTGAATCACTTTTACTAGTCCAATCCCTAGATAGATTACAAACAAGGCTCGCAACACATTGAAAATCAGGGCAACAAGACCTGTATCAATCCCAGGAATTGCCCCTGTCATCCATGTCTGAGTCCTATTGAAAAACTGGGCTTGGGCTGGCTCCACTGTAAAAATCAACAGTAAACCAATCAGGAAGCCAAGAGCGATGCCCAGTAATAAAACGGGACTGTACTTAGAATGCCGAATCATTTGCTCGAATTTGCTATAGAGCATTAGTAATACCTTTGGGAAGGCTATCAGCAAACCAATCAAGGCTAGTAGCGCCGTGAGATACATCCCTTTAGAGCAAGCAAGGGTAATGACGATTCCCACAATTGAAGCCGTCAATGTGGCTATCTGAAGATTTTGGATTTGGCTGAGGAAGTTACTGCGGTGGGGACTATAGGGAACTCTCAGGGAATTAATTGGATAGGTTTTCATAGTTGCTATCTAGAAAAATGTGAGACATAGGAAATAGATGCACAAAAGCCATAGGCAACAAGGCGATCTGATTACCTTTGCACCTCTACTTTTGAAAAGCATTCTGATTGATATTTCTTTTCTCGTCAATAACCGAACAGCATACGCACTGTCGATTTAGGCTGTATTTGAAACATCACGATCGCCGCCGCCGATCTGCTAAGGCATCGTTTAAGCCACCTTGCAGATATTGCTTCCGTAACCGCCAGAGACGGGTTCTTTTAACCCGCAGCGCTCGCATTACTTCTGAGATATCAACACCGTCATGCAGGGCTAGTAATACTTGTGCGCGATTGATGGTTGATGCATGACCATTACCTTTTAGGCATAGAGCCACGCATTGGCGATAATCGGTGTTAGTGAGGGTGATTTTTAGTCTTTCCATGTTTCAAATAACGTTTTGTAAAGTTTGGTGTAGGGCTACTTTTTTTGCTAATCATTACTTTTGTCGGACAATTATTTGTTAACTTTCCTGACTAGAATGTTTTATGTAACACAAATTTTATAAGCATAATCTTCTCAACTAATCTCTGGAAATATTTCATAGGGAAGATTCAGCATGTTTTATAGCTATTGTTGAAGATGAGAAGGGGGAAATTAAACAATACGAAAGATTGGTTATGCCCGCCTATTCATATAGGTAAGCGATAATTGGAAAGTGGTTTGCAAAATGGAGATGGTTTATCATGGCAGGAAATTTAAAAAGGAAAGTTGCCTTGGTAACAGGGGCTTCACGGGGAATTGGCAAAGGTATTGCTATTGGTTTAGGTGAAGCAGGTGCGTTGGTTTATATCACGGGGCGCAGTGTGCATCAGACAAATTCTACAGAAACTATCTCGGGAAGCTTACTAGATACCAAAGTCGCAGTAGAAAAGGCGGGTGGAATTTGTATAGCAGTTCCCGTTGATCACAGTGATGATGAACAGATTAAATCTCTATTTGAGCAAATTGAGCGGGAACAAAATGGACAGTTGGATCTATTGGTGAATAATGCTTATGGTGGTGTGCGATCGCTAATTGCTGCTAAGGGTAAACCTTTTTGGGAATCAGATATAAATCTTTGGGATGCTTGCAATCAAGTTGGTTTAAGAAGTCACTATATCGCAAGTCATTGGGCAACGAAGATGATGACTCAACGCAAACAAGGTTTGATCGTGACGATTTCTTCTTGGGGTGGTTTAGCTCCTATCTTTGGTGTTGCCTATGGTACTGGTAAATCTGCTTGCGATCGCCTTGCGGCTGATATGGCTTTTGAACTCAAGCCTTTTAATGTTGCTTCGATTTCACTTTGGCCAGGGATTGTCGGTACTGAACAGTTTCATAAGTTGGCTGACGGCAACCTTGAGGGTAGTGAGAGCAATCTTGGTGTTAGTGCGATCGCTGATAAGTTTAATTGGGAGACTCCTTTATTTGTGGGTAGGGTAATTGCGGCTCTATATAACGATCCAGATCTGATGAAGCGAACGGGGAAGGTTCAGATTGCGGCAGAACTGGCAGCACGTTATGGGGTAGTTGATGAGTATCAGCAGTGTCCTGTTTCTCTGCGATCTCTCAGATTTTTATTGGCGCAAGGTTTGTCGAATCTTAAAAGCAAAGCTAGGTTCATTCCTGATTTGCGTGTGCCTTGGTGGATTCTCGTGTTAACTGTTCTCAAGTCTCCTAAAATTTGATGATGGTTCTAATTGCTACTTGATTCTTTAATCCATGATGATTTCGCTGTAAATCTGCTATAAACAGAAAGAACCCTTGAACATTTAGAAAATGTTCAAGGGTTCTTTCTATCTTATTTTAGGCGAAAAGCAATTTTTAATAGTCAACAGAAAAAATAATTCTATAAACTAACAATGGCTCATTTTTCCCTCACAAAAATAAATTGGCTGGTTGAATTCGGTAAAATATCCACAAAAAATGCTGTTTGGCACGATCAAGACTTATTTGCTACATTCGGTTCTCCATCTTCTATGGCTTTTAGTGCATCGAAAAGATTTGTAATTGTGGGAGAGATAACAAAAGAACTTAATCTCAATAATATTGTCCAAATGTGGGAGAAAGATGGTCGTGAATGTTTAAGAAACATTTACAGCTTTTTTGCTTTTGTTATTTGGGACTGTGAGAAACATCAGCTACATTTGTGCAGAGATGGAGTGGGTGGCAAGACTCTGTATTACACAACCGATCATTCATCATGGTGGATAGCCCCTTGCTTGCAGTCTTTACGACCCTATCATCAAGCAGAAATAGATCCCATTGCTCTCAGGGATTATCTATGTTGTGCTTTTGTTCCAGGAGAGCGGACAATGTGGAAAGGAGTAAAAGAATTATCGTCTGGAAATGTTTTAACTCTGCCTCAATTAGAAACGAACGTCTTTTGGAGAATAGAAGATAAGAGTGAGTCAGAAATAGAAAATATGGGTTACTATGCCGATCGCTTACGCAACCTATTGTTACAAGTTGTTCGAGAAAACTTGCCTGAACATGAAAAAGTAGGGGTATTTTTGTCGGGCGGGCTAGACTCCAGTGCCGTAGCCGCGTTGAGTGCCAAGATTCATCAACAGGAAGTTATCGCCTATTCTATTCACTTTGGCAAGGACTTACCTAACGAGTTAGAATTTTCTGATCTGGTAGCCCAACATTGCGGTTTAGAACATCAACTTTTAGAAATTTCCTTTAGGGATATGTGGAAGTTTTTACCAGAAGCAATGGCGCTTTTGGACGATCCGATCGGCGATCCTTTAACAGTTCCTAATTTACTATTGGCAAAATTAGCAAAGCAATCAGTTTCGATCATTCTCAATGGCGAAGGAGGTGATCCTTGTTTTGGTGGTCCCAAGAATCAGCCAATGCTACTTAATCAAGTTTATGGAGGAAATTTAAGCACAAGTTATTTGCGTTCATTTCAAAAATGTGCAGATGATTTACCCCAACTGCTCAAACCAGAGATTTGGGAATTAGTTAAAGATAAGCCATTCTTTTTTGAACCCGATCTAAATTCAGATATGGATTTTTTGCAAAAATTATTTATCATAAATATTAAATTTAAGGGTGCAGATCATATTCTGACTAAGGTTAATAATTTATTAGGAGCAGTTGAAATAGAAGGACGATCGCCACTATTTGACCCGCGAATCGTAGATTTAAGTTTAAGTATGCCCATCAACTGTAAGGTGTCAGGGGCGATCGAAAAATTGGTCTTAAAACAAGCGATGATTGATTTTTTACCGACAGAAATTATTCATCGCCCCAAGAGTGGCATGATGGTTCCTGTGCAATTAGGGTTTCAAAAGTATTGGAACAAGCAAGCTAAGGATTTATTACTATCAAAAAATGCGGCGATCGCTCCTTATTTACAGACAGAAACCATCCGATCTTGGTTAAACTATCAAGGCGATCCTTGGAAGCGCTATGGGGTTAAATTATGGCTGTTAGTAAGTCTGGAACTATGGATCCAAAAACACCGATAGTTAACCAAAGCTCTCAACACCATAGAAACTATCTCTACCCAAAATAATTAAATCACTATCATTACCTTCGATCACCCCTGATTGGTCTCCTAGATATAAGCAACGGCTGAGAGTTTGGAGAATGCGTTGGGGAGAGAAGAATTCCAAAAGCACATAATTACCAGCATCAAGCCATTGTAATTCTTCAGAGGTTAAATTGTCGCGGATTTCCGATTCTAACCCTAAGGATGCCCTAATTGATTGCTCGCTTCCTTGGGTAAAAACGGATCGCTTGGCAGATAAAATCTGTCGAGGGGAAATCCCCACATCCATTATTGCAATGGTTTGTCCACCAAACCATTGCAAGTCATATTTGACTGTATTAAGAGTACGAATGCCATCTGGACTGCAATCATGTAAAACAAAAACTTTCAAATCATAATTACGCCTTGCCATTGTCATTACTGTCTCAAAAATACTAGAAGGGTAATGGTTAATGCTTACAATTCCACTGTTATATTCAAAGTGAAAATTATTAGACAGTAACATCTGGGCAATATTGTCGCTCTGACAGATAATCAGCCGATCAAAGCTGTAATTGGTAACATCAACTCCTGGTAAACTAGGGACAGAAAAATTATTCTCATTAGTATCCATTAGTAATTTTGGAGGTTTTCCGTGGGCGATTGTCCATTTCTCTAGTAATGAGTCAAACATTTGGGGTGTAATTGGCGGAATGCCTTCCATTGTGTCAGGAATCCTGCGAGCTTGCCAAACACCTAAACTGACTGCGCTAGCTCCTAAGATGAAGAAAATTCCAACCCCTAGCAACTGTTGCAAAAAAAGACTTACAGTAGCAGCATTAAGTAAGATGACTCCCAAAAATTGGAGTGACCTAGCCCTTATTAGTCGTTCGCGGCGAAAAAGTTTAAGATCTTGACTAACAAGCCACAACCGCACAAACCACAAGATAGAGTTCACAGTAGAAACAGTTAACGTTAATTTGATAAAAGTTTCATCAAGCGACAATCTATATTGTGATGCTGCTACAAAATAGGAAGTTCCCATCACTACAATGAAAGCCGATAAGACGACAGACACAAAATAATTAAAAAGCCAGTCTCCTACAGAACCATTTTTTCGTCGTGGCAGAGCATTGAATAACTGCCCTTTTGTGAAAAAGAAAGTATCGTTAGCAGATATATTATTCAAAGTCTTTTGGAAAGCAATATCAGTAAATCGACAATCGCTTGGCATTGATGTTGGTTCAAAGGCAAAGCGAGTACCACACTTTTGACATTTACCTTGATTGGCTGTCCTGTCTCTTAAATTGCTGTCTGTACCGCAGTTAATGCATTTCATAGATTTACTCCATTGATATTTGCTTTGATAGTAAAACGTTGTAGTCTTCTCTTTCTCGAATTAAGTAATGATCGCCTCCCTTAATCAATACTTCGGCGGGCTTGGGACGATGGAGAAAATGGGAAGACATGGCATATCCATAAGCGCCAACATCAAGAATGGCTAAGGTATCTCCTCTTTGTAAAGGAGGTAAGTTTATATTTCTGCCTAAGTAGTCACCAGAATAGGTAGTATTGCCGCAAACATCTGTAATTACTTGTTTATCATTTTCTTTGAGGGCAATGATTTGGCGATAGTCACCATAAACATTAGGGGCTGTGAGGTTAGCGATCGTGGTATCTACGCCGACAATTTGTTTTTCTCCTTGATATTTGACCGCTACAACTGTGGTCAGCAGAATTCCACATTCTGCTATAACATTTCGACCTGGTTCTAAAATTAGGTGAATGCTAGTACCTTCAAGTTTTTGAGATATTGCTTGCCCAAACTCCGACCATTCAAAAGCCGCCTTGCCATGACGATAGGGATAACCAAAACCACCGCCAAAATCTAAATATTGCCAATGGGGAAGAGTCTTTCCTAAAGTTAAAAGCCTATCAATCGTGGCGGTAAAAGCCTTGGTAGCATTAGTGCCTGTGCCGCGATAGAAATGAAGTCCCTGAATTTGGCGACCGAATCGTTCGCCGATCGCTACTGCGATCGCAAATTCCTGTGGTTGAACGCCAATGCGACTTTCTGCGGTTAAACTTGGGTCATTCAGGCGCAGTCCTAAACGCAGATCAGGAATGGTTAAACTCATTTCACAAAGCTGCTCTAGTTGGCAGAGGCTGTCGAGGTTGAAGGTACTTACGCCCCAATCTAAAACTTGTGCCACGTCCTCCCGACTCAGATTACTGCCACTATAGATAATTTGATCAGGCGAAAATCCCGCGTTTAGTCCCAAATAAATATCGCCAGGGGTGTTGGCATGAATCCCCCATCCACTCTTCTGGGCGATCTGAAGTAATGAAATATTGCCGTTGGTAACACTGGCAAAGCAGTATGTGGTATGGGGATAACCTACCTGCTGGGGGATTGCTTGAAGGTTTTGCCAAAAGCGATCGCCATCATATACATACAATGGTGAGCCATAGGTTGCCAGCAGTTTCAGCAAAAGAGCATTTTCTATCATAAACATTCCCGATGTAAGTTTGTTCTCTCCCAAAACCAGTAGGGCAGATGGAATGGATGCCCCCAGCTATAGTCCTTAATCGGGACACCCATTTGGCTTTGCCAGAACTGCCATTGCAGTAAAAGCCAGAGAATTTCCCCTATCCTTCGTTTCCGAAGGTTTCCACTCAGTTGCCCAAAAACAATGCTACTAGCCAAATCAGACCGCCATATCCCTTCGGTTTCCAGTAAGCCTGGATTAAGCCATTTGCCTAAGTCATGCCATAGGGGTTCTAAACACCACTGGGTTAATGGAACTCCCATGCCTCGTTTCGGTCGCCAAACTATTTCAGCAGGGAGCCAAGGTTCGACCGCCCGTTTCATAATGTATTTCTCGCAAGCCCCTTGCAAAAAGAGGCTACTATCTACCCCAAATGTCCATTGGGCTAAATCTTCGTCACAAAACGGAGATCGCAGTCGCAATCCTAAATCTAAAGCCATATTAGTAGCGCGGGGATGGATATTCTGCGCTCCTTTAAGCATCAGTGTTGCCCTGCGTAATCGGGAGAGGAGAGAACCTGAACCATCTAGGGCAGATTCAAGGCTATCGACTGGTTGCCAATCTTTCACCATCTGCCAAAATATAGAACTAAAAACCCGTTCTCCGTAGCCCCATAATCGATGGAATGTTTGAAGATATTGTTCAGCAAAAGTACTCGGGCTTGTTTGATAGAGACTTGCCGCAATTAGGGGTTTGTTCGTCCAACCACCAAATAACTGATCTCCTCCTTCGCCATTAAATAATAGGTCACAATCTTGAAGAGCAGTTTGATAAAGCAGCCAAAAAGGTACACTCACGCCATCACCAAAGGGTAAGTCTAAGGCTTTAGCAACTTCTAAAAGCGATCGCTTTACCTTGTGAGGCGAACAATCTATTTTTATCAAAGGAATTTTCAGATAATTTGCCACTTGCTCGGCGTAGGGGACTTCGGAGATGCCATATTTACCAAAATCTAGGGTATAAGCTCTTACTTTTAACCCGGATCGGCTTAGTAATGCTGCCACGATCGCAGAGTCTAGCCCTCCCGAAAGTAAAACTCCCACAGTCTCGTTTTTTAAATCAGATACTTGGTTAAATACCACTAGTTCTAATAAAGTTCGTAATTCTTTTATAGCCGTCGCCTCGTCATTTAGTAGAGTTTCTTGCTCTTGCCAATGGCTGAGGGTAAGGCAAGGTCTTTTTGTAGGGTCTATTTGTCCTTGTTCCCAAGTTTGTATCTCACCTGCGGCGATCGCGTGAATGGACTTGATGGGGGTTAGAGGTGTGGTTACATAGGAAAAGCAAGCGTAACTGTAAACCGCTATAGGATCAATTTCCCACTTAACTAAGGGCAGTAGCCATCTAAGTCGGGTAGCAAACCATAAGCCCTGTTCGGTCTGACACCAGTAAAGTGAGACTCTGCCAAAAGCCTGCCTCCCCAGAGTGATGGTTGTTGACTCTGCCTTTGCCCAAGCATCTCCGTTATCAGTTCCGCTATCAGTCAGAATCCCTTTACCAGCATCAATAGCAATGCGGTCTACTGTAACTTTTTGCCAAGATTCGGCAGGATTAGCATTGATCAGTATGTCTAAGTCTGCCCCCCATGAGCCAACAAAGCCCAAGCCTGCAATCCCCACCTCCATTACTTCACCTCAAACGTAGCCGTAGATAAAGGACGATCATTGATCAGCATTGTGACCTGCCATTTCCCAAGCGCAGCACCAGAGTCAAGTTTATATTTGCATTGCGTATTCCAGATGTCGGTAGTAATTTGTTTGGTTTGGTAACGATTTTGATGCACCGTAAGACCTTGAGGATTGATCCAATTACAGCCCATAGATAGACTCTGCCCAATTGGAGCTTTTTCTAAAACTACACTATAGGCAATTTCATTGGGAGGAGAAATCTCTTGAATGCTCGTATCTTTGCTTACCGCAAGGGTAATTTTTCCGCTTTGGCTCTTTACTTGCTCCAAGACTTGACTTTGCTGACTCTGCCAAAAGAAAGTCCCTATAACCGCTACAGTTAAGATTAATATGGCTCCACCGACAACCATAAAATTAAGGCGATTTTGTTCTGCTTGGGCTTGTTTTCGTTTAACTTGCAGCAGAGCTTCTTCGAGTAATTCAGAGGGCAGATTCAGTTCCTGCAAAATCTCTCTAGCTTGGTCAATGGTCACAGAACCACCACCCTGATCAGAAATTTTTTGTATTTCTGCAATTACCTGATTAAACTGTTCTTGAGTTAAATTTTCAGGCATGATATAAACCCAAATTTTGTATTAATTGGTAATGGTTTCGGCAAGTAAGGGCAGAAAGTCATATTAACCAATGAATGCGGGAATCGCTTGGCAAAGCAGGTTAACGTGTTTTTAAGCAAAAGTGTCTATATGCTCTATTTTTACGTTAGCTTCTTGCCATACAAGATTCTTTCAATTAAAACGAAACCCTTGCTATGCTTGGCTTTTCCTTCCACATTTGACGGAACTAATACCGTCTTAATTTTATCATGCAAATTTATCGGTACTTACGCCAATACCCCCAAACTCAACGTCCCCATTACCGCGCAAGATGCCAAAGAAATCGCAGAAGTCCTCAAAGATCAAAGTAAATGTGGCTATCCCGCCCAACAAGTCACCCTATTAAATGATGCTGATGCAACCCGCGATCGCATTCTCCAAGAACTTGACGCGATCGCCCAAAAAGTCAGCGACAGCGATACATTTTTCCTGTTCTACAGTGGACATGGCGAATACGGCACTGATGGCTACTACCTAACCACCCACGACACTCAACTTGAAAACAAAAAAGTTGTCACTGGTACTGGCATCAGCGAAAAAGAACTACTAGAAAAACTTCGCGCCATCAAAGCCAAGCGCACTTTCCTATTTTTCAACGCTTGCCACTCAGGAGAAATTTCACCGCGATCATTGAGTGGAGAGGAACCAGAAGAAAACACAGGCTCCAATATTCCCGATCGCCTATCCACAGCATTACTCGGCACTGGTGAAGGACGAGTAGTAATTACCGCCTGTCGCGAAACCCAAAAATCCTACTTCTCTCCCAAAGAAGATTTAACCATCTTCGCCGATATCCTATCAGAAGGATTACGAGGTCGTGGTATCGATTCCCATAAAGGCTATATCAGCGCCTTCGCTCTTTACGAACATATCTATACCGAAGTCAAACAAAAAGTAGAGCAACGCTTTGGTAAGTTTGGCGCAGTCCAAGAACCAGAATTAACCATTCTTAGAGGTGTAGGCGTAATTGCGATCGCCCTGCATCGTGGCAAGACCCCAGAAGGCGATCTATCAGGCGATCGACCCTCTTCTCTAGGTGGAGCAGTCCGCGAAGTCGAACCTTCTGAAAGCCAACACCAATTACAACAAATCCTCAGTGGCGAGATCAACCTTGCCGCAGGTAGAGACATTCAGAACGTTACGTTTGATCAGAGTACAAAGCATGAAGGAGATGTCATTCATGCTGAAGGTGCTCAAGGCTTTATAAACCGTCCTACTGGTTCAGTTAACCAACACTTTGGTAATGTTAACAATATCAATACAGGTGGTGGCGACTATGCTGGCGGCAATATCGACAAGTCTCAAAAGACTTACAATGTAAATATTGATAGATAGTGATATTGCAAAAGGCATCAATAATCTCAACATTTTTCGTTACATTACATAATACTTTATAAAAAGTGAGGATAATACTTTAAGCAAGTTTTTGGGCTTCCATTTTCATCGTCAATATATGACTAAAACAATCTTGATTTTGGCGGCGAATCCTCTGGAGACAGCAAGATTGCGTCTAGACAAAGAGGTAGAAGAAATTCGCACAACTTTACAGTTGTCCCCCCATCGCGATCGCTTTTCGATCGAGTCGCGTGGTGCGGTGCGTCCTCAAGATTTACAGCAGCATTTATACAATCTCAAGCCTCAGATTTTGCATTTTTCAGGACATGGTGGAGGAGATTGGGGATTAGCCTTTGAGGATGACGTTGGGAGCGTGAAAGGGGTCAGTACTGAAGCATTAGCTGATTTGTTTAAGCTATTTGCTAAGCAAATTCAATGTGTAGTGTTAAATGCTTGCTATGCGGTGGTGCAGGCGGAGGCAATTTGTCAGCATATTCCCTATGTGATTGGCATGAATCAAAAAATTGGGGATCAAGCCGCCAGAAAGTTTGCAGAGGGGTTTTATCGGGCGATTTGGGACGATCGCTCGATTGAGGAAGCCTTTGCTTCGGGGGTAAATGCGATCGCCTTAGAGAGTATTCCTGAGGAGTTAACGCCCGTATTGCTGAAGCGATCGCAGTTCTTGCAACCAACAAATATCGTCATCAATCCTGTAGATCTAGATAATCCAGAAGGACAAGTACCCCTTGATTCACCGATGTATGTCGAGCGTCCGCCCAATGAGGCGAAATGTTATGAGGCGATCGTCAAGGCAGGAGCCTTGATTCGGATTAAAGCACCGCGACAGATGGGCAAGTCGTCTTTGATGTTGAGGATTTTGAGTCATGCTAGTGACAAAGCCTACCAAGTAGCGGCGCTAAATTTTCAATTAGTGGAACGAGAGGCGCTGACTAATTTGGATAGTTTTTTACAGTGGTTTTGCAATAGCATTACTGCCGAATTAAATTTAGAGGACCGCTTAGCGGAATATTGGAAAGGTTCTCTGGGTAGCAAGAACAAATGTACCAACTATTTCCAGCGCTATCTGTTGCCTGAACTCAAGGAGCCGATTGTCTTGTGCTTGGATGAAGTGGATCAGGTATTTGAACACGTCACAATCGCCACTGACTTTTTTGGGATGTTGAGGGCATGGCATGAGGAGGCGAAGATTAAGCCCATCTGGAAAAATCTGCGACTGGTGATCGTGCATTCTAAGGAGGTGTATATTCCCCTAAATATCAATCAATCACCGTTTAATGTGGGGATTCCGATTGAGTTACCGCAATTGACGCGATCGCAGGTCATAGATTTAGTGGTGCGGCATGGCTTGAATTGGGCTGAAACAGAGGTGACAAGGCTCATGCAGATGGTGGGCGGTCATCCCTATTTGGTGCGGATGGCTTTGTATTTGATTGCGCGAGGAGAGATATCCTTAGACGATCTCCTGCAAATTGCGCCAACGGAAGGTGGGCTATACGGCGAGCATTTACGCCGCCATTTATTGAATTTGGAAAGCGACGAAAAGTTAGTGGCGGCGATCAAACAGGTGGTAGCAGTGGATGAACCCGTGTCAATTAATACAGGTGATGCGTTTAAGCTTGCTAGTATGGGATTGGTATGTTTTCAGGGCAATAATGTAGTACCTTTATGCGATCTATATCGACGGTACTTTAGCGATCGCTTAGGAGTTAGGAAGATAGGATCATGACGGAATTCTCTTCTGGATCTGAGGATAACTATCAGGTCGGTGGCAGTTTACCCGCCGATGCGCCGTCCTATGTGCGCCGAGCGTCGGATGATCTGCTCTATGATGCGCTTCGGGCAAATAAGTTTTGTTATGTGTTGAATTCGCGACAGATGGGGAAATCGAGTCTGAAGGTACAGACGATTCAACGGTTACAGTCGGAGGGTGTGGCTTGTGCAGCGATTGATTTGACGCGAATCGGGGCGGCGGATATTACGGCTGAGCAGTGGTATAGCAGTGTAATCGATAGCATTGTCGGCAGTCTCGATCTATACGAAACCTTCGATCTTTATACTTGGTGGGAAGAGCATCGGCTGTTGTCGAATGTGCGGCGCTTAGATAAGTTTATTGAGGAAATATTACTAACTTTCACTTCCCAAAAGATTGTCATTTTCATCGATGAGATTGATAGTGTGATTGGGTTGCCCTTTAAGTTGGGTGATTTTTTTGCATTGGTTCGAGAATGCTATAACCGCCGTGCTAATCATCCTGATTATGCACGTTTGACTTTTGTGTTATTGGGGGTGACGACGCTATCGGATTTGATGCAGGGTCAGCTTCAGACTCCATTTAATATTGGTCAAGAGATTGCCCTTGAAGGTTTTCAACTCGATGAATGTGAGTCACTAGTGCAGGGGCTAGCGGCTAAGTCGAGCAATCCACAAGTATTGATGCAGGCGATATTGACTTGGACGGGGGGACAGCCATTTTTAACCCAGAAGGTTTGTAAGTTGGTGTTGAATGAGAACTCGATGGTTCCCGATGGACAGGAGGAAGCATGGGTTGCGGATTTGGTGCGTGCTAGGGTGATTGAGAATTGGGAAGCGCAGGATACGCCTGAGCATTTGAAGACGATTCGCGATCGCGTTTTGTATAGTGGTGATGAGAAGGGACGGGGGCGGTTGTTGGGTTTGTATCAGCAGGTTTTGGATGATGCACTTCGACTTCGCTCAGCGACCGATTTAATTCCTGACCGTTCGCTGAGCGAAGTCGAAGCGAGCGAAGTCGAAGCGAGCAAGCAGTCGTATTTAGAAGGCATCCCTACGGATGATAGTTATGAGCAGATGCAGTTACGGTTGACGGGGTTGGTGGTGAAGCGCGATCGCCGTTTGGTGGTTTACAATCTCATTTATGCTACGGTGTTTAATCAATCGTGGTGTGAGCAATCTTTAGCGGATTTGCGTCCAGATTTTTATGCGGAAGCTTTTAAAGCTTGGCAAGTAGAAACTAGTGAACAGGAAGAGTCTTTTTTACTGCGAGGACAGGCTCTAGAGATCGCAGAAACTTGGGCAAAGGATAAGCGGCTAAGTGATGAAGATGAGCAGTTTTTGCGTGATAGTCGAAATGCAGAGAAGCGTAATATTCAACTTGCTCTCACAGCCGAAAAGGAAGCGAATGAAGTTCTATCTCAAGCTCAACGAAAAGCTAACAAAAGAATTCTCTTTAGTTTAATTATTCTCAGTCTATCCCTATTAGGAGCAGCTATAGCAACAGTGTTCGCAGGTCAGAAAAACCTAGATTTAGTAAATGCTCAAGCACAACTGAATAGTATTCAGGCAGAGAAGACCAATTTAGAACAACAGAAAAATCAGTTACAGTCAGAAAAAAATGTATTGGCGAAGCAAATTCAGGATGCTAATCAAAGTTCGCAAATAGCGATTCAAAATAAGCAACAAGCTGAAAAACAAGCTGAGGAAGCACGAAAAGCTCAGAAAGAAGCAGAATTAGCGCAGCAGTCTTCGGAGGCAAACTTCCAACAAGTAAATCAAGATCTGATAGCAACTAGGGATAACTTAGACAAATCAGATAAGCAAGCTAAAGAAGCTATTAAAAAGGCAGAAACTGCACGAACTGAATTAGCAAGAGTAAAGCAAGAGCAAAGTAGTGCTATGAGTGAATTAACACAGGTTCAAAGTAAGTTAGCTTCATTAAAACCATTAGTAAGCGACTTAGCAAGAGCTTATAATGATAAGAGTTCAAAAACATTAGAGATTCTCAAAAAAGTTCAAGAGACTTTACTAGGAAAAGATAATACCGAACTTATTTCTACTTCTCGCACATTTGGTATTTCCCAAGATACATCAAACAACAGCAGCATTTTTCAAGAGGGAGCTGCATTCTATCAACAGGGTAAACTAGTTCAGTCAGCAGCATCCTTTCAACAAATCCTAACTATAAGTCGGAAGAATGGAGATCGAAAAACAGAGAGTCAAAGCCTTAACAACTTAGGATTAGTCTATTACAGTCTTGGACAACTTCAAAAAGCTATAGATTTTTATCAACAATCATTAGTAATTTCGCGAGAAATCAAAGACAGGCAAGGAGAAGGCAAGATATTAGGTAATTTGGGTAATGTTTACCGTAATTTTGGTGATTATGACAAAGCAATCGACTACCAACTGCAAAACTTATCGATCTCGCGGGAAATCAAAGATAGACAAAGTGAAGGATCTGCACTGGGAAATTTAGGTATCGTTTACTATGCCCTTGGTAATTATGACAAAGCAATCGACTACCAACTGCAAAACTTATCAATCTCACGGGAAATCAAAGATAGACAGAGTGAAGGATCGACACTGGGAAACTTAGGTATCGCTTACTATGCCATTGGCAAATATGAGAAAGCCCTTGAGTTAGCACTACAATCACTAACAATTGTTCGTGAAATCAAAGACAAGCTGAGTGAAGGCTTAGCACTAGGAAATTTAGGCATCATTTACAATGCCATTGGCAAATATGAAAAAGCTATTGAATATCAACAACAACGCTTAGCAATCGCGAGAGAAAGTGGAGACAGACTGAGTGAGAGCAGAGCACTAGGTAATCTGGGTGTCACATACGGAAATCTCGGCAAATATGACAAGGCAATTGATTACAATCTAAAAACTTTGACAATTACACGGGAAATTAAAGATAGACAGGGAGAGGGTAAAGCTCTGAAGGACTTAGGTATTACTTATAGTGCTCTTGGAGAATATATTAAAGCAACAGATTACTATTTACAAGCTTTAGCAATTGCGCGGGAAATCAAAGACAGACAGAGTGAAGGATCTGCATTGGGGAATTTAGGTGTTGCTTATAATGCCCTCGGCAAATATGACAAGGCAACAGATTACTATTTACAAGCTTTAGCAATTGCGCGGGAAATCAAAGACAGACAGAGTGAAGGATCTGCATTGGGGAATTTAGGTGTTGCTTATAATGCCCTCGGCAAATATGACAAGGCAACAGATTACTATTTACAAGCTTTAGCAATTGCGCGGGAAATCAAAGACAGACAGAGTGAAGGATCAACATTGGATAATCTAGGTGTCACATACGCAAACCTTGGCAAATATGACAAGGCAACTGAGTACCACCTACAAGCTCTAGCAATCGCACGGGAAATTAAAGACAGACGAGGTGAGAGCATTTCCCTTAGCAATATAGGTAGTACGTTTACAAAACAGCGCCAACCAGATCTTGCGATTATCTACTATAAACAATCAATCAATGTGCAAGAAGACATTCGTAAAGATATACGTGGGCTAAGCAAAGAAGAACAAAAATCCTACTTAAACACTGTTAACAATACCTACCGCAACCTTGCAGATTTATTATTAGAAAGAGACCGTATCCTCGAAGCTAAACAAGTTCTCGATTTGCTTAAAGTTCAAGAATTCAGCGACTACGTTGCTAAAGTAAACGGAAGCGAGCAAAAAACAGCCAACAGAACTGACCTCCTACCTTCCGAACAAAACATCATTGCTCTCGGCAATGAAATATCCGCTCTGCAAAGATTGGATCGTGACGGAAAACTTGATTCAGTCCAAAAACAGAGACTTGCTTATCTCACCTCCCAAGAAAGAGATCTCAACCGACAATTTATCGCTTTTCTCGATAGCCCTGTAATTCAGAAACAACTAGAACAAATACGCAGTGTCACAAGGCAGCAGAATGTCAATATTGAAGAATTTAACCGACTACGTGAAAGCCTTTCCCAAGTGCAAAATGCTGCCCTTTTCTATCCCTTGATCCTCGAAGATAGGCTCGAACTAATCTTAATTACTGCCACTACCCCACCAATCCGCAAAACCATCAACATCAATCGTAAGGTTTTGAATGCCGCGATAGAAGAATTTCGCACCACCCTGCAAGACCCAAATTCCTTTGATGTCAAACAAGATGGGAAGAAATTCTATGACTGGTTGATTAAACCCTTTGAAAAGGAACTGCAAGAAGCGAAAGTCCAAACCATTATTTACTCCCCAGACGCGCAACTGCGCTATATCCCTCTCGCTGCACTCTATGACGGCAAACAATGGCTAATAGAGAAATATCTTATCAATAACTTGACTGCCAATAACCTCTCTTTTCAAAATAGCAAACCTCTAACAAATATTCGTCTCCTTGCAGGGGCATTTGGTGGCAAACAAGGTGAAAGACGCTTTGGGCAGGTAGGATTACCTGGAACTATTTTGGAAGTCTCTGAAATTGCCAAACTCATCAAAAATTCCACCGTCTTAGTTGGAAATAACTTTAGCCGCCTAGCATTCGAGACACAATCATCAAAGTACAATATTCTCCATCTTGCCACTCCTTTCTACTTTGTGCTAAACAATCCTCAAGATTCCTTCATCTTGTTTGGTAATGGAGACAAAGCAACACTATCCGAATTTAGAAATTGGGATTTAAGAAATGTCGATCTAATTGTACTAAGCGATAGTGAGACTTTCATGGGTGGAAGGTTAGGCAATGGGTTAGAGATTCTAGGCTTGGGCTATAATTTGCTGAGTGCTGGGGCAAAAGCATCGATCAGTTCTCTCTGGAAAATCTCAGATAGTGGTACACAAGTATTAATGGAGGAATTTTATAGTAATTTACAAAAGGGGAATATGAGTATATCAGCTTCTCTTAGAGAAGCACAGGTAAGCATGATTCGCAGACATATAAAGGATCGTTACAATCATCCCTATTACTGGTCAGCCTTTGTTTTGATTGGTAATGATCTATAATGCTATCTCAAACGACAGCGACAGACAAATGTGTGGCATTCCTCCAAGGCAAAAGTAAAAAGGTAAAAGGAAAAATTAGGATTTATGTTTTGTTTTGTTGGTGATGGACGTAAGTACGCAGGACATTGTTAATTATTGATTGATAACCCTTCCCTTGCCCCTTAAACCAATCCAAAACATCACTATCCAAACGAATCGATACCGCCTTTTTAGAGATTGGCGTTACCATTTTCGCATTCTCCCAAAAGCGATCATCCAGTTCAGGGATATCTGAAGTATCGATCACATCATCAGGGATATTGAGAATTTCTTCAAGGCGCTTCTGAGAGATACTCATTATATTTCCTCCTTTCTTTAGGGGTAGCTTTTCGTGCCGAAATAATCCGAACTTTACCGTTGCGATCTGTATGCACCACAGCAACAATCAAAACATTCTGGATTGAACCAATACTAATTTCTCGAATTTCGCCATAGTCAATTTTTTCACTAACAGAAGTAAAAACAGTGCCAAAGAAAATCTCCTTAGCCTCTTCAAAACTAATCCCATGTTTCTGCTGATTTAACTGATTTTTATTTTCATCCCATTCAAATTGCATTGAGATTTAAAAATACATTTTGTATATACATCATAGCATTAAATTGAATTGGCGTATTACAATATTTCTGGAGTTACGTCTGATATTATGATGAATCGCCACGTCAAAAAAGTTAAGCCACTGGAAAACTATTGTTTAATGCTCTGGTTTGAAAATGGCGAACAAAAAGTCTTCGATCTCAAGCCATACCTAAACATAGGTGTATTTAAGCAACTAAAAAATACCTCATTATTTGCCTCAGCCCGTGTCGTTGTTGGCTCAGTGGAATGGTCAAATGGAATCGACCTCAGTTACGACACCCTTTATTTAGAAGGATTAGCAACCAATCTAGTCGAAGAACCAAAACCCATCTCTCTTGCTGAAGTCGCCAAAAATTTAATTGGTTGTTTAGATGGATTACCCCCAGACCTATCCACCAACAAAGCCTATATGGAAGGTTTCGGACAGTAACCATACCCAATATCTAAAATGATGAGGCATCAATAGTCAAAGATAAATATGCAGACAGCTATTCATCAAGCAATGGATCAAATCTGAAAATGGATGTAATCCCACAGGAAGAACAAGAGAAAGAAGTAGTAGAAGCTCTACTCAAATCCTTACAGCAACTAGATCGCCTCCTAGAAGAAGCCGTCTCCCATAGCCATGCAGCGCATAGTGACGAAGCCGCCGACCCTTATCGAGGGCTGTATGTCGATCGCACTGACGTAGAACGCGCATTAGACAACACAGCCGCAGACTCATCTCTCCGTTCCCAACCCTTCGACTTAGAGACATTCTTTGCCGAAGCCCTCAGAACCTCCTCAACCTTAAATAGACTCAAGCAAGACTTTGGACTCTCACTTTTCGATCTAGCCGTAGTAGCGATCGCCTTAGCCCCAGAAATCGATCTGCGCTATGAGAGAATCTACGCCTATTTGCAAGATGACGTTACTCGTAAACGTCCAACCGTAGATTTAGCATTAAATCTCTTATGCGTTTCTGCATCAGAAAAACTGACAAGGCGATCGCATTTCACATCTGCTAGCCCATTAATTTCTCAAGGATTACTACATCTCGTTCCCGATTCCACCCAAACGCAACCACCATTACTAGCCCATTACCTCAAGCTCGATGAACAAGTAATGCGTCTTTTGCTAGCTGAGCAAGATCTAGATTCGCGCTTAGTGCTATTCAGTCAACTATCTGAACCAATTCAACCTAGCGATCTATTAGAACAACTACAGCTAAATCCCGAAATCAAACAAACCCTTGTTGCGCTCACCGAACAAGCCTATCAAACCCAGCAACCCTTATGTTTTTACTTTCACGGGATACATGGTGTTGGTAAAGAGAGAACAGCAGCAGCGATCGCTAATCATTTAGGGCGATCGCTGCTCAAAGTCGATTTGCTGCAAGCTCTAGAGTTAAAAGTAGATATAGAATCAACCCTGAAACTCCTTTTCCGTGAAGCTCAATATCATAATGCAATTCTCTATTTCCCTAAGTTCAATGAATTAATCAATCCAGAACAGAAAGCATTAGTAAACCGATTGCTAGATATGCTCGCTGAGACTAATCGCATTACCGTTCTCGCCGCGAGTCAGACATGGCAACCCCATATCACAGGCAAGCTCAATGTTATTCCCGTCAGCTTTACGATGCCAGACTTTGAGCAACGTCGTACTTACTGGCAAGCTAATTTGGCAGCGATGGACATTGTACTAGAAACAGAAGATCTCGATGCCTTAGCCGATCGCTTCCGTCTAACTCCTGCTCAAATCCAAAGCGCCGTAGCGATCGCCTGCAATCAAAATCGCTGGGACAAATTCCAAAATCCAGATCCTTTAAACCCAGTCAATCAACAACCCAGCCTAAATCATCTATTTGCCGCGGCACGGATGCAGTCAGGGCAAGACATCGCCACGATGGCGCGTAAAATCACTCCTAAATATACTTTGGCAGATATCATTCTGCCTCCAGACCAAATGGTGCAGCTACAAGAAATCTGCGATCGGGCAAAGCACCGTGCTGTTGTCTATGGTCAGTGGGGCTTTGATCGCAAGTTATCTCTAGGTAAGGGGCTAAACATTCTCTTTTCGGGTTCCCCAGGGACAGGGAAAACGATGGCAGCCGAGGTAATTGCCAATGAGTTACAAATTGACCTTTATAAAATCGATTTATCGCAGGTGGTGAGCAAATATATCGGCGAAACCGAAAAGAGTTTAGACCGCATCTTTACAGCGGCTCAAAGTACTAATGCGATTCTCTTTTTCGATGAGGCAGATGCTCTATTTGGCAAGCGATCGCAGGTTAAGGATGCCCACGATCGCTATGCCAATATTGAGGTGGGTTATTTGTTGCAAAAGATGGAGGAGTATGAGGGGGTAGCGATTCTGGCGACAAATTTACGGGACAATATGGATGATGCGTTTGTGCGGCGCATCCATATTATTATCGAGTTTCCGTTTCCCGATGAAAGCGATCGGCATCGAATTTGGCAGGTCGTTTTCCCTCCAGAGGCTCCTCTTGGAGAGGATGTGGATTTAGGTATTTTGGCAAGGGAGGTAAAGTTAGCGGGTGGAAATATCAAAAATATTGGCTTAGCGGCAGCGTTTTATGCGGCAAGTGATGGCGGGGTGATTGGGATGTCGCATTTGTTAAAGGCGGCGGTGCGGGAGCATCAAAAGTTAGGAAGGACTTGGGTAGCAAGTTGGATTTCTACTGAGTTATGATTTTGCTATAAATGAGATCCGTATAACATAGCAAAAGTATCCTAAGCAGTTAACAATCAACTATAGTGAGCGAACAAATATTTTTGAATCTTCTCCTGCTGAAGCTAGGAGTTTTCCATCTAGACTAAAACAAACATCATATACTCGACTATTATGAAGTTTATCAGCCGTTATTTTCGATCCATTATCTAAGTTATAAAGAACCACATAAGAACTAACAAATCCAATAGCCAAACAGTTTTTCTTTGGACTAAATCTAATAGAAGAGATTAAATCAAGATCTTCATTAAAAAGGCTTTCAAGGATGCGTACTCCCTTATTTGCATTCCACAAAAATATGCCATTTCCATACCAATTAACGGCCGCTAATTGGCGACTAGTATGGTTAAAAGTTACTTGTTGAAAACGTTGGAATGGACAATTATAATTTCTAACCAATTTTTCTGTTTGAGTATCATACAAAGAAAGAATTCCTTCTTTAATGCCACCAACAATAAGATGTTTACCATCTGGTGAGATAGCAGATGAGATTGAGATGTTTGCTTCATCCTCTTCAGCCACTTTCTCTTTTGGAATTAAAATATTTTTTATAACTTTATCATTTTCTAAATTCCATAACTTTATCGGAAGCCCCCTTACTAATAAGTATTTGTTATGTTTATCCAATGATAAACTATGTTGCACTATATGGCTTTCAAAAGTGTCTAAAGATTTACGATCACCTGAGTCTAAGTTATATATATTAAGTGAAAAACCACCATTAATTTGAGTAATGTAAATCAGTCGATTTCTTAACGCATCAAAAACTACTTGATAAACTCCATTTGAATATTCTTTAGTTCTTTCAATTATGTGAATGCATTCTCCAGTGTCAGTCCTGACTAGAGATAATGTTGGACTTTCTTCTTTGGCACTTTCCTGTGCAACTGCTAAAAGTTTATTATCAGCACTAAAAGAGATTGAGTTTACTGCACATTTGGCTGGTGCAGAAAATTGATACACTACTTTTTCTAGATTCTCACTCATTCTATACCTCTGCAATTATCTCAAAGCTTTATCATCCTTATCACGAAAATATTGTCCTAATATTTTCTTTGCTCCTGTAGGACAGTCATTATAATCACTGGAGAAGTTAGATCCGACGTAAGGTTTATCAGAATAATGATGCCCTTCGCCTCCCTTGGATCGATTTATAGTCATCAAAACTAGCCGCAAGTTTTCCCTCGAACCTGCTATAGTTTGTCTTGCCCTATCAGTGCTATTAAAGCCACTTTCTTTCCAGTGCCTTGCTAATGGCTTAATATGGTCAACGTCATAACGTTCTGCATTTACCTTAGCAACTGTGTATTTATCAGGATCTGCACGTTCAGGCACTAACTCCCTAACCACCCATTTTTCCCAAATACTTTGCCGTTGAGGCGAACCTAACGGTAGCTCACGTATTCTCCGAATATCTTCTCTGAGTTTCTCAAGGGTTTCATTTTTTACATTTTTTGCTTCAGATCCAAAACCACTACCATTAATGTAAAGATTTCGGCGTACATCAACACTGGGTGGTAAGTAACGCTGCTCTGGAACAACACTTTCTGATTTCTTATCACCTTTTTTCGTCTTTTTAGGACTCGCAACATAGTCGTAATCCCAACTGTCAGAACCATCAACTACTGTTATTGATTTAAATACAGGATGATTAGCCTTGACTGTAGCAGCAACTTTTGCTGCATCTTCCTGTTCTATTTTGCCTTCTTTTTCATACTTTTTCTCTTCTTGCTCGATCGCATCCAATCCTGCCTGAACTTGACTGTCATGTTCAGGATCTGATTCTTGATGTGTAGAAGTTGTATCGCTTCCCTGCCCTCTACTTAACAAACCTCTCACACGATTGACAATCCAAGTAGCAACTCGATTCATGGCGTTTTCGATCGGCGATTGAATGCGGCGAATGATTGTTTGGATTTGTTCACCGACATTGCCTAGACCAATGAAACGGGCGAGAAAGCCGAGGATTACAGGGATTGTCCTTGCCATCGTGCTTTCAACATAACTCGCTGCCGCCGCGATATTACCTGACGCAATCCTGTCAATCGAATCAAACACCGATGTTGCCAATGCTCCGAGTTGTTGAGCGCGTTCCATAAAGAAGCCCACCGTATTGTAAATCGCCATAATTGCCTGAATGACAGCACCCGCAGGATTGAATAGAGTGACTAAACGCGCGATCGCCTGACCTACCACTGTCTGTGCTACCCAATCGCGAACTCCACCCAATACCATTTCTTGCAGATTGCCCACAAACTCCATAATTCTTTCCCAAGCCGCCGCAATACCATCTCTTACAAGAGTCACCAGAAAATCAAAAACCTGCTCAGCCCTTTGAACTCTCTCCTCACTACCAAGCAATCGTACTAAAATGCTGCGTAATCTTTGATAGGTAAGTCCTAAAACCTGCATTACCAAAGACACGATACCCTGCAAATCAAACCTTTCGGGTAATTGCAAACCAGTACCTGAAAGCGCTCCCAATAGCCAACCGACTAACCCTGAGCGGAGATGGGTCAAAATATTACTACCAAACTGACGAAAGCCTTGTTTAACAGCATTGACTAGATTGCCAATAAAGCCGATGGGGTTATCAATAATCGTAGAAACAACACCTCGCGCTCGATTAAATAAACCGAGAATTTGCCTACCAAAGCCTCCCGCTACAGTCAAAACACCCTCAAAAACAAACTCCGCTACCTTACGAATAGCAATACCTGCAAAAGTACTCATTCTCTGCACAGGTTCATTAAAAAGATTCCTGATTCGATTGAAAGCATTATTCGGGCTAAGAATATCGTTAGTAGATAGGGAATCCCAAGCTGATGTAAAGACTGATTTAATATAGTTCCAAGTCAGGTTTAGGCGGGTTAGTTGTTCGTTAAACCAGTTATAGGCGCGATCAATTACGCCTGATTGCTGTAACTGCTGAAACTTCTCATTTCCACCTGGGATGATCTGCATAATCCCGCCAATGACATTAGTAGCATTGCGTGTTACCACTTCATCGGTAATAGGATCTTTTCCTAAAATTACAGTTAGTAATGGATAGAAGGAAAGCCCTCTGGCAAAGTTACCCACAGGAGTCAAAATTGCTTCTTTCACAAATTGAATTACCCGACTACCCACAACCGACGCAAAGGCGTGAAGGCGATCAAGGGTTGGTCGAAAGACATTGAGGACACGATCTGCTGAGCCAGAGAGATCGGTAATGCTAATTGCATCCCAAGCACGTCTTAACAGAGCAAGGATTCCTTCTAAAGTGATATTAAGTTGAGAGAGTTGCTGTTGTAACCAACTACCCACGCGATCGATCGCACCTGAAGCCTGAAGTCCCTGAAAAATTAAGTTGCCTCCTGGTAGCAGTCCTAACATACCTTGAATTAAATTGACGGCACTGCGTTCTACAGGGCGATCGCTGATTGGATTTCTGCCCAAAATTACTGTTAGCAGAGTATAGCCAGGAATATTGGCAGCGCGATCGGCAGCCCAATTGCGGACTGTATCTAATCCTGGTACTTCGATTCCTAAGAAGTTCCGTTGCACTTGGGAGGATACAGGGCTAACATCTATAGGCTGTCGCTGAACCCGTTGGACAGAGGATGCTGATAAAGGCTGAGGTTGTTGCTGGACAGTGTGGGTTAGTTCATGAGCGAGTAACCATTTCCCTTGATTAGTTTGAGGTTCGTAGCGTCCACCTGCAAAGAAAATATTTTGACCGATCGTAAAAGCTTGAGCGTTCAAGCCGCGTGAGACTTCATCGGCTTGGGAATCAGTATGGACGCGCACACCGCCCAAGTCATAGCCCATCCGCGACTCAAAAAAGCTACGGGTATTATCAGGCAAAGGTTGCCCTCCACCTCGCATCGTTTGAATGCGCGTTTCTAAATGGGGTGTAACTTCAGGAGCATCAGCACCTTTGGCTTGAGCAGTTTCCTCTTTCTTATCTTCTTGTTTTTGGACAGTTTCCTCTTTCTTTTCGTCAGTTGCTTGACGTTGCAACATCTGAGCAGTTTCTTCCTTTTTCTCGTCGGCTGCTTGCTTTTGGACAGTTTCTTCTTTTTTCTCTTCCGTCTCTTGACGCTGAACGAGTGGAGTAATTGGAGCGATCGCTTTAGCTTGAGCAGTTTCTTCTTTTTTCTCTTCTTCTCTCTGCACAAGTGGTGAGATTTGCTGGACGTTGGCTTTAGCCTGAGCAGTTTCTTCCTTCTTCTCTTCTGGTTGTCGCTGCACGATGGGATCGGGCGATCGCATTACATGATCGGCAACGCGATCAGCTTCCACTTCATAGACATCATTAGGCTTGCCAACTTTGAGCTTTGCCTGAATCAGTTGCGAGACAGCCCGATTGCCAATTTTTCTTTGGAGTTGGAGTAGGGGATGTGCTGATGTAGTAGGAAGGGGAAATTTAGTGGCGAGATTCGCGCTATTTTGCGGACGAGTTAATGTTGTTTCTTTTGTGGGGGTCGCCTTTTGATTTCCCATACAACTCACCGCTTACTTTTGTCTAAAAAAATTATCGGATAAATTTGTGAAAATATTAAATATTTTAGTAAAGATTTGTAAAAACCATAGGTTTATAAACTGATTTGGCAGAAAAGTAATGAACAGAGTATTTTGGCGGCAATTCTGATTGCAAAAACTGACTGTAAAAACCGTGGAAATATTGCAAAAATATGGCAATTAACAAAATCTTGATTTTGGCGGCGAATCCTCTAGAAACGGCAAGGTTGCGTCTAGACAAAGAGGTAGAAGAAATTCGCACAACTTTACAGTTGTCGCCAAATCGCGATCGCTTTGTGATTGAGTCGCGTGGTGCGGTGCGCCCACAAGATTTACAGCAGTATTTATACAATCTCAAACCACAGATTTTGCATTTTTCAGGACATGGTGGAGGCGACTGGGGACTAGCATTTGAAGATGACGATGGGAACGTGAAAGGGGTTAGTACGGGTGCGCTAGCCGATTTATTTAAGCTGTTTGCTAAACAAATTCAATGCGTGGTGTTGAATGCTTGCTATGCGGTGGTACAGGCGGAGGCAATTTGTCAGCATATTCCCTATGTGATTGGCATGAATCAAAAAATTGGGGATCAAGCCGCCAGAAAGTTTGCGGAGGGATTTTATCGGGCGATTTGGGACGATCGCCCGATTGAGGATGCTTTTGATTCGGGGGTGAATGCGATCGCCTTAGAGGGGATTCCTGAAGAGCTAACGCCTGTCTTGCTGAAGTGCAATCCACCGAAAGCAACTCCATCGCCTCATACTGATATTTCAGTGACAGCAAATAATGGTTACTTTTACATCGTGCGATCGCGATTGGAGCAGCGTTGTTATGAAGAGGTGACGAAAGCGGGGACTTTGATCAGGATTAAGTCACCTGAACGCATGGGTAAGTCCTTGATGATGGGACGAGTTTTAGAATTTGCCGCCAGTCAAGGCTATCGCACAGCGACGATCGATCTGCGAGGGGCTAATAAACAAATTTTTGGGAATATCAATCAATTCTTACGATGGTTTTGTGCCTATGTGGGCTATCAGTTAGAAATTAAGCAGAAGCCCGAAGATGCTTGGGAAGATTTTTTGGGAGCTAATATTAATTGCACCGAATATGTGGAAAATTTCTTTCTGACTAACTTTGATACGCCCCTTGTAGTGGCGATCGATAACTTTGACACGGTGTTTAAATATCCCGATATTGAAGCGGATTTTTGTGGCTTGTTACGCGGTTGGTTTGAGAAGGTGAATATCAGTAAGGTATGGGGAAAGTTACGCCAGATTATTGTCTATTCCGAAGAATCTTCGACTGCCCAAAATATTAACCAGTCACCTTTTAATGTGGGTTTGCCAATCGAGCTGGGTGAACTCGACGCATCGGAAGTATTGGCTTTAGTCAAGGCTTATCAACTGCCTTGGACAATGACGGAAGTTACGAAGCTGATGGATACGATTGGCGGACATCCCGATCTTGTCCAAAAAGCGATCGATCAGATCGTCCATCAAAATATCAGCTTTGAGGCATTGTTGAGCAATGCACCAACGGAAGCAGGGATTTATAAAGATCACCTCGTCAAGCGGTTGCAAAAACTGGAAGCTAATCCCGATCTGGTCGTGGCGATGAAACTAGTGATTAATTCTGATCTGCCCGTGAGTTTGAAGGCACAGGAGGCTCTAAAACTTGACAGTATGGGATTGATTAAACGACAGGGTAACGATATTGTATCTCGATGCAATTTATATCGCTTATATTTTAAAGATAGGTTGAGCTAGTAGGTTATGTCCTCCGAATCATCCAATGAGCAATTTGCTAGTAGTGCTTCGATCTACCGTGTGGGTGGTAGTTTGCCTGTGGATGCGCCCACCTATGTGGAGCGTCAAGCCGATCGCGAACTGTACGATCGCCTGAAAGCGGGGGATTGCTGCTATGTGTTTAATTCGCGACAGATGGGGAAGTCGAGCTTACGGGTGCGGGTGATCCAAAAGCTGGAGCAGGATGGGATTGCCTGTGCGACGATCGATCCGCAAACCATTGGTGTACAGCTTGACCAATCGCAGTGGTATGCGAGTGTTATCGCCATCCTTGCGAAGAGTTTTGAGTTAGGCGATCGCTTTGATTTGCGGTCATGGTGGAAGGAACGGCAATTGCTGTCTCCTGTGAAATGTCTGAGCGATTTCTTGACGGAGGTATTATTGACGGAGATCTCGCAGCCGATTGTGATTTTTGTGGAGGAGATTGATAATCTGCTCAATTTGGATTTTCAAGCTGACGATTTTTTCATGCTGATTCGGTCGTTTTACGAAAGTCGCGCCCAAGATCCCAAGTTTGAGCGTTTATCCTTTGCCTTTGTCGGTGTGACTACGCCTAGGGATTTGATCCGTGGTCACAATCATTCGGCGTTTAATATTGGGGTGGCGATCGAGATGGGTGGTTTCCTGTTGGAGGAGACGCAGCCCTTAGCGATCGGTTTGCAAGGGAAGGTGAGCGATCCTTCGGCAGTAATGGTGGAGGTGTTGAAGTGGACGGGGGGACAGCCTTTTTTGACGCAGAAGTTGCTGAGTTTGGTGCTTGCGGATTTGGAGGAGAGGAATGGTGTAGTTGGGGAGGATCTTGGGGGATGGATTGCGGAAATTGTGCGATCGCGGATTATTGATAATTGGGAAGCGCAGGATGTGCCGCAACATTTAAAGACCTTGCAGGATCGGGTGATGCGGATTGATGAGCGAGGTAGGGGAAGGTTGTTGGGGTTGTATCAACAGATTTTGGGAGATGCCCCCCTAGCCCCCCAATTCTGGGGGGAACAAGAAGATGACAAGTCCCCCAGTATTGGGGGATTTAGGGGGCTTTCCGTCACAAATGCATCGTATGGAATTGAGGCAGATGATAGTTATGATCAGATTCAACTACGGTTGACGGGGTTGGTGGTGAAGCGGGGGAGTAGGCTGACGGTTTACAATCCTATTTATGCGGCGGTATTTGATCGCCATTGGGCGGCTCGCACGTTGGCGGATTTGCGTCCTGAGTTTTATGCTTCGGCGTTGCGGGCGTGGAAAGATGCGGGGGAGGGGCAGAATCAGGGTTTTCTGTTGCGGGGGGAGGCACTGGCGGAGGCGAACCTGTGGGCGATGGGGAAGCGGCTGAGTGATGAGGATGAGCAGTTTTTGCGGGAGAGTCGGGAGGTTGAGAGGGTTGAGAGTGGTCAACAGTTGGCGGCAACGGAAGAGGCGAATGCGATTTTGGTTGAGGCAGAACGAAAGGCAAGCAATAGGGTTAGGGCTGGGTCGGTGGTGTTGGGGGTGATGCTGTTGTTGGCGGCAGTCGCGGGGGTGTGGGCTACGCGATCGGTGAATGAGTCAAATGTGAAGGTTGCCGAAACTCAAAAAGATGCTCAGACTAAATTGCAAGATGCCGATCAGAAGTTGCAAGATGCCGATCAGAGGGTGAATGATGCACTTAATAGGGCTGCTCGAATTGCGAAGAATGCGGAAAAAGAGAAGAGATACACGGAGCAAACGGTGAGAGATGCAGTAGCGAAGAAAAAAGAAGCAGATAAGAAGGTTGAATTGGCGCAAAAGGATTTGGACTCAGCTAAGGCTGAGTTAGCGAATGTGTCGCAAGAGTCAGAAGAGAAGGTGGCGGCGGCGCAGGCGAAAATTGTGGATGCGGAAGGGAAGGTAAAGATTGCTTTAGCAGAACAACAAAAGGCAGCGCTAGCGGTGAAGGAAGCGTCTGATGATATTAAGATCGCAGATGTGAGGCTCAAGAGTCTTAATGCGAAAGGAGACTTTCAGGGGGATCAGGTCTTTGATGCTTTGCTCAAGGCGGTTAACGCGGGACAGAAAATCAAGGGTTTAGATCCCGCTATCTGGAAAAGAGACGAGAAAAATACACAAATGCTGGTGACGGCAAATTTGTCTCGATTTTTCTATGGAGTCCAAGAAAAAAATCGCTTTGCCCATAGTGATCGTGTCTATAGCATAGCCTTTAGTCCCGATGGCAAAACCATCACCACGGGCAGTGGCGACAGCATTGTAAATGTAAATAAGGAAAGCGCGGCAAAATTGTGGAATCTCGATGGAAAGGAACTCCAAACCTTCAAAGGGCATACCGCTTCTGTTTATAGCGTCGCCTTTAGTCCCGATGGCAAAACCATCGCCACAGGCAGTGGCGACAGCATCGTAAAACTGTGGAATCTTGATGGCAAGGAACTCCAAACCTTCAAAGGGCATACCGCTTCTGTTTATAGTGTCGCCTTTAGTCCCGATGGCAAGACAATTGCCACGGGCAGTAGTGACAGCACCGTAAAACTGTGGAATCTTGATGGCAAGGAACTCCAAACCTTCAAAG
>VFQS010000651.1_pt1 | contig 36814 bp, 25 predicted proteins | sample 3512361 | NCBI WGS metagenome assembly VFQS01 (sample SAMN10412375, study PRJNA504923) | tailings metagenome | isolation source: Relicate 1 Philex TSF3 active mining | place: Philippines
ATGATTGAATTAAATTATTTTTAAATCTAGCTAAATTTTCTATTTCTAAATCTACAGTTTTTAATTCATTCTTATCTTCTATAATAATTTTTTCTTGTTTTACTACTTGCCCTTCTACTATTTCTTTTATAATTATGTTATTTTTAAATGAACGATATCTAAAAATATCAACATGTCTTTCTTCTTGTGGTAAATCTTTATGTGAACATTGACGAATACCTCTTCCAACCATTTGTGTAATACGTACTTCGTGCCAATAAGGTTCTGTTATATGAATTTGTCTTATGTTACTTAAAGAAATACCTTCAGCACCTGCTGGTGAGAAAAACATAATTTTAATATTTTTTCCATATTTATTATCTGGATCTGTTTCTATTTTAATAGATTGTTTACGAATATCTCTACTTATACCATTATGGAATTCTGCATATTTAAAGTATTCTTTGGCATTTGGATTACTATATGAATTATAGCCAAAATATTTTAAATAAACCTTTAATATATCAATACCTTCCATTAATACATAATTCGAATAAATTAATACAGGTCCTTTTGATTTAAAAATATTAAAAATTATATTAATAAATTTATTTGAACATGTCATCATTTTTTTTATTAATTCTGATTTATTTTTTTCATTATTTACCCAATCATCATATGTTTCATATTTCTTAAAATTTTCTATATCATTATCAATATTTTTTTTCTCATCTTTTTCTTTATTATATATCTTATTTAGATAATTATCAAATGTATCTATGTATTTTTGTAACATCTTGAAATAACCTTGACTTTGTGATGATAAAGTTTCCTTTATTTTTTCTGTATCTTTTGTTTTAAATAATAATTCTAACTCTCTTTCACCAATCTTAAATTTATTAGGTCTTGGTCTATTTTCTCCTGTTACTACTTCATCTATAGCTGGAAAAACAAAATTACTTGCCTGTCTTGTATATGTACGATATGTTTCCATACTTGATGATAAACCCTTCTTCTTTTTACTTGCTATTTTATTTTCTATATCTTCAAAATAATTATAAATTTCAGATTGATAAGAACTCATTGTAACATCAACAAAATGTACTGATTGTGATGCATATAAATCTGGAGTTGCACCTATATAATATGATACTAAACCCATAATTCTTCTTTGAAACATATTCTTTGTTTTTGGATTAATAGTTGGCACTGTTCCTTGTTCAACATAATATTGATTAAATAATATTTCTGATTTAGGAAATAGATTTGGTCTTAATAAATTAAATAGTAAACCTAATTCAAATGGCTTGTTAATAGCTGGTGTACCTGATAATAATATTACTCTAGTTGAAGCATTTTCTTTTTTATCCTGTATAATATGATCATAAATATTAACAGCTCTTTTCCCTTTTTTGGAAGTAATATTACTATAAACATTTCTTATAAAATTATGAACTTCATCAATTATAAACATATTTTTTTTGGTTGCATCTGTTTTTTTTATTTGATCTAAAAATTCTACATCGGCATAAGGAGAGTCATAATGTACCCAAATTATATTACTATATCTATGTTCATAATCTTCTTTTTGTAACCATCTTTTTATTTCTACTTCCCAAGGATTATCGTGTAATGAAGCTTTTATTAATAAAAATACATTCCATCCTGATGTTGTATTATATAATGCATTATATATAGCCATAACAGCTGCAGATTTACCAGCTCCTACACCATAATACAATAATATATCATGGTAGGGTGATCTATAATCTAAATAAGATGCAATAAATTCTTGATATTTTCTTAATTCTAATTTAGTCTTAACATTACAAGGATCTTCGTTATCTTTTCTTATGATTTCTGGTAATTTAAATTTTGAAAAATTTTTTAATATCCATATTGGAAATATTCTACCATTTATTTTTAAATTAGGATATGAATTTCTGTTTCTCGATTCATCATTCATTATAAAATGATTATATATATATATTCTATATAAATTAATATTTATTAAATTACAAAAATATTAACTAATCATTATAAAAATTGAAATATATTATTATTATTATTATTATTTATAATTATGTCTTTTCAGGATATACTTACTAATGATATCTTTAATTTAATTGTGGAAAAATGTGATATTAAAACTATAAATTTATTATATAATACAAATATTGTTCTCAATAAAATTATTAATAAATCAATTATTGAAAAGAAAATAAAAGAATATTTTCCAATTTATTTACATAAATTTATTGATTTCAATAAATTTATATTAAATGCTGTAAATTTAGATTTAGGTGATAAAATCGGTTTCACTGGATATATTGATTTTATTTCTAAAAAAAATTTTATTAATGATGATTATAAAACAAATATTTTATTTGGTTTTGATTGTACTAATCGTTTTTTCATATCTATTTTATATGATGTTTTTTCAATTGATAATAAAAAAATTAAAGAAAATAAAATTGTTACTTTTTTCCAAAGATATTCTGATAATAAATATAGCTATGTTTCATGTCAAAATACTTTAATTTATGATAGTAATGTACAAACTCATAATTTTGCTAATACTTGCAAATTTGGCGATCAATATATTGTACTATTTGAATTATTAAATAATGGTTTTTCTTTATATGATAATAAAACTTATCGTTTATCCAAATTTATATAAATTTTTATATATTATTTCATTTTAATTTTATTACTCAACTTTCACTGTTTGTGAAATATATGGATTTTTTTGATTTTGTATAGTTTGTTATCATATTCGCTTGTATTAATGAATTAGGTATTGTTATTAAATTATTATTTTTCTTTTCTAATAAAACTATATTTAGTAAATTTACTGTTGTAATTATACCTTCAATAGAATCACCGTTTATTTGATGTATTTTTATTCTATCACCAATACTAAATACACCAGTCAAAGAAAATAATATACCATTAATTATATTTACTATTGTTCCTTGTAATGCTAAACCAAATGCTAAACCAAAAGTTGCTAATAATGTTATAATTGTTGAAATATTTACACCTAAATTAATTATGGCAAATATTATACCAATTATATATATTATATAGTATAATAACCATCCAATTTGACTATTAACCAATGCATTCGAATCTATTTCATCTAAAATTATTCTATCACTTACAAATAAGTTTTTACAATAATTTGCAATTGTACTAAAAATTAAAAATATAAATATCGAAACTAATACAGTTGGTGTATTATCAATGATTTTTGATTTTATATATTTTAAACCTTCTTCAATACTACTAGTCATGTTATATATATATATATATATATAATAATTAAAAATTATAAAAATTTATTTTTATGTGATTTATTATACTGATATTATCTAACACAATTTTTCCATCCACTATTTAATGCTGTACAACTATTATTATATGTATTTCCATCTGGACATATAACAGGCTCATATTTCCTGGGACATATTATAGGTTCTTTTGGTTTTCCAATAAATGTTCCTTGTTCTATTATTGATACTTTTGGAGGTTCAGTTGATGATGCTATCGATACTTTTGGAGGTTCAGTTGATGATGCTATCGATACTTTTGGAGGTTCAGTTGATGATGCTATCGATACTTTTGGAGGTTCAGTTGATGATGCTATCGATACTTTTGGAGGTTCAGTTGATGATGCTATCGATACTTTTGGAGGTTCAGTTGATGATGCTATTGATACTTTTGGAGGTTCAGTTGATGATGCTATTGATACTTTTGGAGGTTGTGATACTTTTGTTTGTGTAGATGATTGTTGTGTAATAAAATATATAATACTAACTAATAAACTTGAGATACATAATATAAAAATAAATATATAAATTATAAAATTATTCATATACAATAATATAATTATATATTATTAAAAATATTATTTTAATAATTTTATAAAATTTATAAAAATTTATAATTATTATCTGTTTATTCTAACACAATTTATCCATCCAGCAATTCTTGCTCCACAACTATTACTATATATTTTTCCATCAGGACACTTAACTGGATTAAAATCCATTGTACACATTACATTTTCTTTTAGTTCTCCTACAAATGTTCCTTGTTCCATTATTGATACTTTTGGTGGTTCAGTTGACGATACTTTTGGTGGTTCAGTTGAAGATACTTTTGATGGTTGAGTTGACGATACTTTTGGTGGTTGTGTCGTTGATATTAGCGTCGGTGATACCTTTGGTAGTGATGACGATTGTTGATTTATAAAATATATAATACTAATTAATATACTTGAGATACATAATATAAAAATAAATATATAAATCATTAAATTATTCATATAATAATATTATTATATTATAAAAAATAATAATTTAATAAAATTATTTATAAATATTTTAATACATCTCGATAATAAAAAAATTTTAAACCTGAATATACAGTATTTATTAAATTAAAAATTAAGTTTGTTTTATTATTAATAATATGTTTAACTATTAAATTATTATTATAATAACTTATATTTATAAATCCATTTTTTTTTATTATTTTCTTATTTTTTATATAATAATCATCAGTAGACAAAAATAAATTTATTTTATTTATATCTACACATGTATTAATTGCTCCAATATTCTTTACATTACATATTTTATAATCATCTTTATATATTTCTATTGATGATATAACATGTTCATTACCACTTAATACATAAATATTTTTATTTATTTTATTTATCATATTATAAAAATTATCATTATTTATAATTTTATTTTTTTCATTATAAATTATATCACTTAATTTACTAGTTTCTTTACTAATAGACATTTTCCTTTCTAAAAAAATTATATTTTTATATTCTTTAATTTTTTTATCAATTTTATATTTTTTTATTATTTTATCATTCATTAATAAATTATTATTATTCATTACATATATTGTATTGTTTTTATTATCTTTAATAAAATCAAATATTTTTTTATTAAATTGTAAATTATGTAATACTTCTACCTCTAATTTTTTAAATATTTTATATATTTCAATAAATATTATGTTATCTTTATTTTTATCATAAAAAGTATCATCTACAGTTTCATGATCATCTGTCATAACATAATTAAAATTATTTTTTAAATAATTTATTTTTCTTTTTATACATTCAATATAATTATCATATATTTCTTTATAAATAGCATTTTTATCTATTATTTGAGTATTTAAACTTTTATAGTAATTAATATAAAAAACTATATCATTGTATAAAAAATCACCAATATGAAAAATTATACCAAAATTTTTATTTATTTTATCCCATGTATTTGTTTCTAAACCAATATTACTATCACAATTAACAACTTTAACATTATCAAATGGATTTTCTAATAAATTAATTTCTATTTCATCTATTTTTTTATTATCTTCATTAAATAATAATTTATACTTGTATCCTAATTCTATATTTTCAATTATAATTTTATTTATTTTGTAAGATTTTATTTTAAAATTAATAATATCTTGAATATCTTGATTTTTATAAATTTTTAAAAATATATTATAATTTTTTTTGGATAAGATATTTATCCTAACCATATTGTTTTTATATTCACCTAAAATTATATATATCATATTTATAATATATAAATATTTATTTTATTCACGATTATTGTATCCACCTATATTTTTCTTATAATATTTTACCGACTTAAATAATTTACAAAAAATAATAGGTTTAATATTTTAATAATTTAACAATAAAAAAAATTTATAAATTTGTGTTCACACTTGATATATTTCCTCGACATAAAGGACAAGAATTATTTCTATTTATCCATTGTGATAAACAACCTACATGAAAATGATGAGAACAATTTGTTTCACAATTTACATTACTTTCCAAACAAACTGAACAAGTTTCTTCTGAGTTTACCTCCTCATCATTAATTTCTATATTTAATCTTGTAAATGTTTCCACAGGAGTTTCATCATGTAATATTGGTTGAGGATCTACATTTTCGTAAATTATGTTAATTAATACATTGATCGGCATAGGCCCATAATTTAAATAGTTATAAATTGGTAAAATTTCATAGTTATTATTACCGTTAATATCATTAAAATTATAGTTATTATTAATAAAATCATTATTGATTATATTAATATTATTGTTAATATAGTAATCATTCATTAAATTATTAAAGATATTGTTGTTGTTGTTATTGTCAATATTCATAGAATTGTTCATATACCACTATAATAAATATAAATATTCAATTTTTTTATAACTAATTGTGGTTTAATAATATTTTATATTTAAAATTAATTATTAATATATCATTATTAATTTGGATATCTTTGAATTTATTTACATTAAGAAGTTCTATAAAATAATTTAATGTTTCTTTATCGATGCAAACTAATACATAATTATATGCATTATTATAATATGACCATACTAATGCATATCTTACTTTAAAATTAATATCAATATTTATATTTTTATTTTTTGCAATATATTCACATTGTAATATATTTTTATCCTCTTTACTTACATATTTTACTTGTAATAAATATTTTGCTAAATCTGTCTTATTATTAGAACTATTTAAATGTACACCATATATATTATCTATTGTTTCTATATAAGGAAAATTATTTGTAAAATAAATTTGTGATAATTGTTTATATATATCTATACCTGCTATTTCTTTACAAGGTAACATATTACAAATATAATTAACAGTTAGACCTGCAGCATTACGATGACCACCGCCACCATATTTTACTGCAATAATTGAAACATCTGCTTTATCATCTTCAGATCTTAAACTAAAAAATGTTTCAGGTTTATTATCATTTACGTTATACATGGCTGAAAAATCACATAATTGATATTCTGAAAGTACTTTATTACCAATTTCTGATTTTAATATAGAAGTATTAAGAAAACATCCAAAATAATATTTATTATCAATTAATAAAAATTTAGGAGTAGCTCTTTTAACAGCTTGCTTTATATAATATTCATTTTGTTTAAACATACCAATACCTGTAGGAATAACATAATTTTTCATATAATTTTCATCTAATAATTTTTCATATTCTGTAAATTCAAAAGGTAAACTTTGAATATAACTTGTTACTTCAGATGTAAATGGCATTTGTTTTAACCAAATATCATTATCTTCAATATATTTAATTAAAAGTGGTATTTCTTCATCCCCAAAAAAATATTTCCATGTAATATAAGCACCACTATGTGTCATATCAAATACTTTATTTTCTTCAGGAATATCTATTAAATTAATTTCAGCACTTTTATGATGATCTAAAATTAATAAATTTTGAGCAAGTGAAATTAAATTTAACATAATATCTTTATTATAACTAAAATCACAAATTAAAACATTTTTATTTTCTACATTAGGAGGTAGATTATTAAAATATCCTGGAAAATATAAAATATTTTTATTAATATTATTTTTTTTATAATATTGATTAACTGCCAAAGCAGAACCAAATCCATCAACACAACCACCATGATAAATTACAATATCAATATTATCTGGTTTTAATTTTACTTTATTAAAGTTCATAAGAATATTATATATTATATTTTATAGTTTAATCAATTTTTATTAAATTAATTTACTTTGAAAATATTTATAAATTAAGAATGTTATATAATAAAATGGATAAAAATATATTAAAGTATTATTATTTGGAATTAAAAATTGTTCAATATATAATAAATTATCAATTATAAATAGCAATAATTTAATTATCTTTTTATTTTTTTGAAATAAAAAATTTTTAATAACTTTGTAAAAATTGTATATATTACATAGAATATTTATATACGACAATAATATAGGTTTTGTAAATAGAACTAATAATAATAAAAATATTTTAATAACATTTTTAACCTTATTTGGATAAATATTACTAGATATTAGAATAAAAAAACAGTAATAAAAATATTTTAATTCATTTTCTTCATCATACATATTAATATATTTTAATAATGAATTTACCCATAATCTAAAATTACTCTTTTTTAAGTTTAAATTAAATTTATAAATTATATAATCAATAAGTGTAATCATAGTAATTTTATAATTGTTATTAGTAATAATTTTTTTTTGAATATCTAAAAAAAATATATTAGTGGATAATTTAAAAAAAAATATATTATTTGTAATTATAAAATTATATAAAAAATATAATGATAATAAAATAATATTTACATTTTTTTTAATAAATTTCATTATTTATTATTAATTAAGTATTTATTAAATTATTAATATTTATTATTTATTATTCTATAAAAATTGAATTATTATATTATTAATAATATAATTAAACAATGCTTAAAAATTTTTTACTAAAAAATAAATTATATAGATTTAATTTTAGAAATCTATCTCAAAAAATTATTGTTGATAAAGAAGTTAAAAATAAATTATTTCAAATTTATAGATTTAATCCAGAAAATAAAAATGCTAAATCCTATTTACAAACCTATTCAATTAATCTTAATAATTGTGGTCCAATGGTTTTAGATGCGCTCGTTAAAATTAAAAATGAACAAGATTCTACTCTAACATTTAGACGTTCGTGTAGAGAAGGAATTTGTGGATCATGTGCGATGAATATTGATGGTGTTAATACACTAGCTTGTCTATCAAAAATTAATCCTTCAAATAAAACTAGAATTTTTCCATTACCACATATGCAAATTATTAAAGATCTTGTACCAGATCTTAATAATTTCTATAATCAATATAAAAGTATAAAACCATGGCTTCATAATAAAAATACTAATAATAAAAAAGAACACTTTCAAACAATTAATGATAGAAAAAAACTTGATGGTCTTTATGAATGTATTTTATGTGCATGTTGTTCAACATCTTGTCCATCATATTGGTGGAATGGTGATAAATATCTAGGACCTGCTGTATTAATGCAAGCATATAGATGGATAGTTGATACTCGTGATGAAAATACAAAAGATAGATTAAAATTATTAAATGATGATTTTAAGTTATATAGATGTCATACAATTATGAATTGTACCAGAACATGTCCAAAAGGTCTTAATCCTGGTAAAGCAATCGCAGAATTGAAGAAAAAAATGATTTTATAGAGATTTTTTATAATAATGCATATAAATAAAAATCATTATTAATATTATTAATATTAATAAATTATTTTTATTATTAATTTCAAGATTACTAAATGTTTCAATATTATTATATTTATTGAATAAAATATTTATTTTTTCTGTTACATCACACATTTTACAATTATTTTGTATATCTGTACCCATATTATTTGAATAAAAAATACTTGTTGATGATACGTATCTGATAAAAGTTTCATCTATAACCGTCATTATATTTATATATGCATCTACTTGATAATTAATTGGCATAGCATTTTTTATTAATTTTTTAGCACCATTTTTATTTAACATATAAGCAGCAGTTCCAAAAATATTAATAGATTTATATTGTCTCCAATATTCATTTATAACTTTTATATTTTTTTTATTTTCTAATTTATCAAACCATAAATTAAACCATGATAATAAAGCGATGTCATAATTATTAGGTATTGAATTTATAAAAGAAATTATTTCATGATAATTATTATCAGTTTCTGCATCATCTTCAATAATTAAGACATTATCATAATTTCTTTTAATCATCTCATTCCACAAATTATAATGTGATAAATAACAACCAATAGCTCCTTTAGATCTAATATCCTTATGATTTTGTGCTTGTGTATATAATGAATTTAATGATGTTATTGATAATAAATCGTTAATTTTACTTTCAGATAAATTTTTACCATCAATTGCATTATATATTTCATAATTATCAAAATCTAATTTTTGTAATAAATTTTTAATTTTTTCTAATCTTTCAATTCTTTGTGGTAAATTTATAATAAATATTTTATCAATATGCATTTATAGTTTATATTATATACTATAAAAAATTTTTTATTCTATATAATTTTTAATATTTTTTTGATAAAAATTACATCTATCACATTTATTATGAGTATCACCTATTGATTTCCCAGCTTTAAATAATTGGTTTTTTGATAAATATCTATTAAATCTTGCAAAAACATCATTATATAATGAAATATACGAATCAACTTGTAAATCAATCGGCATTCCTTTCTTTATTAGTTCTTTTGCACCATTATTACTTATCATATATGAATATAGTCCTAAAATCATACACCTTTTTTTATTTTTATTATTTTTAGATTTATCAGTATATAACCAATAATCATTATTTATATAATAATTGTAAGAATATCTATTCCACCATCCTAAATATGCAATATCATAATCTTTTGGCACTGAATTTAAATAATTTAATATTGTTTCATAATTTTCTAAAGGTTCTGCATCATCTTCAAATATTATACAATTTTTATAATTATTAGATATTATATCTTCCCATATTTTATAATGTGATAGGTAACATCCTATTTCACCAACTGTTCTAATTTCATCATATGTACATGGATTTTTTAAAGAATACTGTGCTTTAATTGAAAGATAATTTTTTAATTGAGTTTCTGTTAATAAAGATCCATCAACACCTTCAAAAATATTATTTTTTTGAAATATACCTCCTAATTTATTTAAATTTTTAATAACATTATTAGCTCTTTCTCTATTTTTTTTTAAACTAATTATATAAATTTTATCTATATACATAATATTATTATTTATAAAAAATTTAATAATTTTATATAATATATAAATGGAATTATATGAATATATAATTTGTGGTGCTGGAATTTCAGGATTATATGCAACTCTAAATTTAATTGAAATAAATAATATTGATCCTAAAAAAATATTAATTATTGAAAAAAGCTATCGTGTAGGTGGTTTAATTGAAACTATTGAAAATAATGAATTAAATTTTAAATATGAAAATGGTGCTGGTAGATTTACAGAAAATGATATTTTACTAAAAAAATTAATTAAAAAATTAGGATTACAGGATAAAATAATTAAGTTAAATAATAAGAAAGAATACAGAAAAGTATTTAATAAAGATACAATGATTAATATTAATATTAAAAGTTTTGATAAGTTATTAAATAAAATTATTAATAAAGATTATAATGATATTAATAATATTTTAATTAATAAATCTTTCAAAACATTATGTGAAGAAGAGATTGGTGTAGAAAAAACTAAATTATTAATAGAAGCATTTGGATATAATGATGAATTTGAACACATAAATGCTAAAAATGGTATTGAAATGTTTAAAAAAAATTTTAATTCTAATTTATCATATTATATTTTAAGAGATGGTTTGGAACAAATAATTATATTATTAGTAGAGGAATTAAAAAAAAAGGGAATAAAAATTTTATTAAATGAAAAAATAATTAATATAGAAAAGAATGAATTAGAAAATATAAAATTATTAACAGAAAATTTTGATAATATTTCAAATAATTTTTTAACAAAAAATCTTATTTTAGCTATACCTCGTAATTCATTATTACAAATTCCTTTTTTAAATAATATTTCTAATTTATTAAATTCTGTAGAAAACAGTAGTTTATTTAGAATTTATGCTGTTTTTCCAAAAGACAATCATAATAAAGTTTGGTTTCATGATATTCCAAAAACTACAACTAATCTTAATATACAACAATTTATACCTATTAATATAGAAAGTGGTTTAACAATGATTTCATATTCTGATACAAAATATGCTAAAGAATGGCAAAATAATAAAATTAATAATTTATTAGAAAAAGAAATTATGGAAAATATTAGATTATTATTTCCTGAAAAAAAAATTCCTGATCCTATATTTTTAAAATCTAGATTTATTTATGAGGCTACCCATTTATGGAAAGTTAATTGTGATGGAAATAAATTAAATGAAAGAATAATAAAACCTTATCCTAAAATGAATTTATTTATATGTGGTGAAAGTTATTCAAATAATCAAGGATGGATTGAAGGTGCCCTAGAAACTAGTAAAAAAGTAATTGATATGTTAAGAACCAAATATTTTACAAAATATAAATATTTTACTAATAGTGATATTCAAAAAAGTAATTCATTAATCGTAATAAATGAAAATGTTTATGATATTAGTATTAATGATTGGATTAATAATCATCCTGGAGGTGAAATAATTAAAAAATACATAGGTAAAGATGCTACCAAAATATTTAATTATATTCATCCAAAATATGCAAATAATTTTTTAGAACAACTATTTGTTGGTATAAGAATATAAAAAATAAAAATTATATTATTTTTATTTTTATAAATTATTTAATTATTAAAAAAATAAATTCTATTTTTTATTGACTATTTTATAACTTTTGTGATTATTATCTGTTTCTTCATTTATTTCATCAAGATATATTATCTTTTTTGATCCACCAGTCATTGTATTTATTAATTTGTATTTTTTATGAGTAAAAGTATCAATTACATTTTCTTTTAAATTATTGTTTATAATATTATTTATATCACCTCCTAGTTGCTTTAATTTTAGTTTTGTATTATTCTCTTTGGAATATTTATTAAAATTATTGTTAATAATATTATATTTTTTGAATATATTTCCTCCCTGTTGGTTAACTTCAACATCAACTTCAATTTCTTTTTCACATGATGGATTTGTAATTTTAGATAATAACATTGCAAAAAATAGTGTATTTCTAACTAATTCAACTTTATCTGGTCTTGTACTTAATGCTAATAAAAGTGTTCTTGAACTGGAAATTGAAAATACTGTATTAACAGAAACTTCTGATGATTTAACTTGTTTACTTAATTTTAATTTTTCAATATCAACTGTTTCATCAATAACTATTGGTATATTTAAACGTAAACTAGCTAATGGATCTATTAATTCCTTGGCTCTATCTATATTAATTGTAGATAAAATATCATCGATTATTTCAGTTACACCTCTATCTTCATTACTTGTTATAAAAGATTGTGTTTGAGTAGTTTTAAATTTTTGAATGTAATATATATTACTTAGTATTTTAATATTTTCATCCATTTTATTAATTTCAGCTTCTGTTAAATCTTTTAAATTTTTAGGTTGAGCTGGAGCTGGAGTACCTTTTCTAGAACCTGGTTTTACTGGTTCAGCTGGTATTGATTTAAAAATACTATTATATATACCTATTTTAGAATTATATGAATCTTTTAAATTTGTAAATTCTTTTTTCTCTTCTAACAATTTTTTATCTTTAATTTGACTTGCTATATTAGTAATTATTTTAACATTTTGTGCAGTAGTAGCAGCACCTTTTAAATAATATTTATAATCAGGTATATAATCTTGTATGGATGCATTAATTTCAGTACCTTGAGTAAAAGTTTTAGTTAATGAAGCTCCATTATCTGTTATAGTTTTTTTAATATCTGCATCTATAGAAATTAATTTATCTTCAGCGATCTTTAGTTTTTTTTGTAAATCAAAAAAACCAGTAATACCATCAACATAAACTTCTTTACTAAATTTTTCTACTAAAGGACTAACATTTGTATAACCATCTTTAGAAAGAATATTAATATTATTTACAACGAGTTTTTTATAAACTATATCTTTAATATTAACATTTATATCCTTAACAAGGTCATTAAATTTAGTTAGTTCTAAAGTTTTATTTGGAAATGTACCATTATCAGAAATATATCTACGTATCTTTTCAATTATAATATTTAAAACTTCGTCTAAAACATCATTCTCTGTAATATTAATTGTTTGTAATTCAGTTGGATTTAATTCTCTAAAATAATTAGGATTATTGGGAGGATTGAAGTCTGGTATATCTTGAAATATATTTTGTAATATATCTTCTTTTTTATATTGTTCATTATAAAATTTAATTTGATTAAATGATAAATTTAATAAATTTTTAACATTTAATTCATTCGTTAATTTATCATTTAATTCCTGAATTTTAGCAGAATTTTTAGTTTCAAATTCTGTTTTTAATTTTTTGATACTATTTCTTTTAGTTTCTATAGCTAAGAACATTTTTGTAACATTCTGTTTATATGATTCTATTTTGCTATTTATACTATCATCACTAGTGATAATTTCTTCAGATAAAGTAGAAATTTTATTTTTAATAATAACCATTTCATTATAAACATCTTCAATTAGTTTATTTGCATTTTCTATATTATCCATATTCTCATTTATTGGTGTTTCTGATAATTTTGAAATATAAAAATCATATATATCAATTATTTTTAATTTAATATTTATTTTTAAACTATCTAATTCATCAGTATTTTTTTGAGAATTATTACCTTTCTTACCATAATCATTTAAGATTTTATCTAAATTTAATATAATATTATTTAATAGTTCTTCGATAGATGTGCATTTATTTTTAATTGGGATTATAAATTCTTTATATTTTTCATCAATTTGATTTATATCAGCAATTTCCTCTCTATTAAATATATTTTTCTTTAATTTAGTTATTTCCAAATCAGTTTTTCCTAAACCTGTTTTAATCTCATTAATATTTAATGTAAATATTATATCAAATAATACTTTATTTTTTGTTGCTACTATATTTGGAAATTTAGCTTTTAACTCTTTTAATTCTTCAGATGCTGATGCGTTTGTAGTTTTAAATGATTCTATTGCATGATCAATATATTTATCTATTATTTCTAGTTTAACTTTTTTATATAAATCACTTATTGAACTAATTTCATTAAAAAATTTAATATCATCAGTAATTTGTTCTAAAGTTGATTGTAATGTAATATTTGTATCTAATTGAACAATTTTATTATTAAATTCCTCAACTTTTGTTTTAAGATTTTTTATTAGAGTAACTATTTTATCTCTTGTATTGTAGACAATCCCTCCTGGACTTCCTGTATCTAAAGATCGATTTGGTCCTTTAAGGATATCATCTAATAAATAAGCAATATTATTATATTTATCTTGCATAAGTTGTTCATTTAATTTTTCAAATAATTTAGAATTTATAGAATTTTGAGGATCGAAACCTTTTTCTTTTGGACTATCTTTTAATTTTTTAAGTTCCTCAATAATTGCTTGATCAAAATCTGGTTCTCCACCCTTCTGATGTATTAAATAATTTTTACCTCCTGATTGTGAATTAAATATTTTAAATCTATCAGGTATTTCATTAAATTTTGCTTTCTTTATTTTATCTTCAAATATTTTTACATCTTCTTTATATGAATTTATTTCATTTTCTATGATGTTTTTATCAAGATTTTCCTGTTTTAAAAATTCATTATGTTTACTAATTTTTTGATTAATGTTATTTATATCACTCATTGTAATATGTTTAATCTTATTTTCTCCATCATATAACCAATATTGAAATAATTCTTTAAATGTATCTTTTGATTTAAAAGTTTGTTTAATTGTTAATTCTTCATCCTTTTTCAATATTCTTTCTATCCATGGTAATCTTAATTGTTTTACAGTTTCTAATGTTGGAGGATTTAAATAATTTCTATATTCACCAATTATATTATAAAAATTTTTATCCTTAAAACTAAAAACATTGGGTAGTTTTGTATCCTCATATAATTTATCAATAAATTCTTTACAACTGTCATTTTTCTCTATAGCCGAAGTTCCCTTTAGATATTGTTGATTTAATTTTAAGAAAAAAGAAACCATATCTTCTTTGTTCCAAGTTTTATTTGATTCTTTTTTCTTACCAGTAGATAATGGTTGTTTAACTGAAATATCAGTTGGATGAATATTTGAACCTAAATGATGTAATGTACCTAATAATTTTAACCATGGACTTTTTTGAATATCATATTTAGCTAAATAGATATTCTCTAAAGTTTGTACATTTGAAAATATTTCTGATGTTAATATTTCTTTTTTATCAATATATTTATTAACAAAATCCCCTAATAATTGAATACTTGGCATTAATAAATTTATTGTTTCTTCTTTACCCATTCCAATTGGTGGTTGTGGTCCAAGATATGCTAATGATTCATTAATAGTTTGTGTATCAACATCAAATAATGGATGATCTATCCATAATGCATCGGATGTATACATTATTGTTCTCATAAGGAATCTTATTGAATGATTAATCCAAAATCCTTGTCTAACATTTAATAAATAAATAGGAATTATTTTATTTGCAACATCTTTCCATAAAGAACCATATTTTGCGCAATCATCTTTTATCCATATCTGTTTAGATTCTTTTAATTCATTATACTTTATTGTATCTTTTTGTTTTTCAAATAAATCAAATAATATTTTGAAATTAAACATTTTTTCATATTCAATCATATATGTTATTTTATCATTATCACTCCATAATATATCATCAAAATAACTCATTAATGAAATATTTGAATATATATCCAATATTTTTTTATCACCATCTTCATTTCCAGTTGGATTAAATGTTATTAAATCTAAAAATCTAAAAATTTCATTAAGTTTACTAATTAAATATAATCTTTTGATTAAATTTGTAATACATTTAATAATTACATCAATATTTATTGAATTATCTACTAACTCTACGTAAAATGAAAAATTTTCAATATCATTTTCATCAAAATTACGAAATTGTAATGTTTTTATTTTTTTAAAATGACTTGCATCAAATTGTAATGCTAATAAAAATGGTGCTAAATTTGCTAATGTTTCTGGTTTATTACCTTCAGCATTACTTATCCATAAATTAATATTATCTTTCAAAGTAGTTTCTGTTTCAAAAATATCATTTTTATTAATTTTAACTACTTTACTATCTTGATTAATTGGAAATTGTTCGGTTCTACCTATAAATTTTTTATTAAGAATAGATTTTATAATACTATTATTTTCTACATCATCAAACAAGAATTTAATTGTTTCGATTATTAAATTTGATGCTTCAATTATTGATGGTGAATTGCAACCTATTGCTCCTTGTTTTAAATTTGCAAAATATCCTCTTTGTACATAATATGATGCTAATATATTTCTATAATCAATACCAAGTTTTTCAGTATCTGGAATAGTTTTATCTACAGTAGAAGAATAACTTTTTTCAATAACTTTTTCAAATAATAAATTAAAAAAACTCTTTTCATAATCATTTTTATATTTATTAACTTCTTTTATTCCAGTTTCTATATCATTATGATTTTGTAAAGGTAATTTATCAAAAGCACTTATTTTAAATATATTATCATCCTTTATATGATTAGTAATTTCATAATTTAAATCTATCAATATAAATAATCTATTCATTAATGTTATTCCTTCTTCAATGCAATTTAATATATATTCATATCCTTCAGGTTTTAAAATTGTTATTATGCTACTAAAATTTACATCTTCTTCGGGCATAATTTTTACATTAGATTTTTTAATATTTTCATTTAAACTATCTATATCTTTAATCATAATATTAATCTTATTTGTATATTTTTTACCCTCTGTATCCTTTAATAAAAGATGTAAATATGAATATAATAATTTTAAATTATCTAAAACATCATTTGTTAAATCATTATTAGTTAATCTACATCTATTTATTTTAAATTGTTTATCAAGTTGATTAAACATAGTTGGATTATTTAAATTTATTTTTATTTCAGAAAGATCATTTAATGAAACTAAATCATTTAAATTATATTCTAAAAATATATATTTATTATTTACATTAGAATTTTTTAATTCTAGATTACTATCATTAAAATTAAATTGTGTTTGATCTATATTTTCATAAGGTACTAAAATATTCGCCAAATTAATTGTTAAACCTAAATTTGTTGATGCATTATTATCAAAATATTCAATAATTTTAATTAAATTATCTGTTAATTCTGATATTTTATGATTTATCATATTAATTTCATCCTGAATATTACTGGATAAGTTATATTTACTGCTAAAGAGTAATTGTTGCATATTTTTTTTAATCCTACATTTTTTAACATTTTGAATAATATTTTTAATTAATAATTTATCTTTATCAGTAACTATTTGATTTGATTCGGTTAAAAGTTTTAATAAATAATTTAATTTTATATCTAATTGCTTGTTAGATAATACATCGTATTTTATTATTATTGGATCAAATTCTCTAGATACACCACTTTCTATAATTTTTATATTAAAAGATAATTCAAGTTCTTTTATACCTATATCAATTCTACTTCCTTCATTCGTTATAATCTTATTTATTTTGATATCTGAAACATTTACTATTCTAGTAGTAATTTCCATTTTATAATTTTCAGAAAATATTAACATAATTTTTGGATTTTCATTATCATTAAAAGTCATGGTTGAGTCATTAATAAATTTACCTTTAGAAAATTGTTGTATTTCACTCAAATTACCTAATAGTTTATTTGATAAAGCTTTTCTATTTTTTTCTTGTGATCCTAAATCTTGAGTTATATATTTATCAACATTATATTTTATTGTATAAAAATTTATATTATTATCATCTGGATCTTCCGCTAATCTAACAAATTCATCTGCTGCTATTTCATAAGGAATTTCACTACCAGCTTTATCAATAAAATTATAATATCTATATTTACCTGTAACTTTATCTATAAGTCTAACAACTATATACATATGTGATCTAGAACTATCTGGATTATATTTTGTACATCTAACACGATTTTTTATTCTTCTTTGAACTTGAATTTTATTAATAATATTTTCTAATTCTTCTGATAATTTCTTTCCATATTCAGTTATACCTTTTTTATTGTATATTTTTTCACTTCTCCATTTTTTATAACTATCAGCATCTGTTACAATATTATACAATGTTCTATTATCATCATCGTCATTAGAACCAATAAGTCTATATATATTATCATAATTAGCTTGTTCTGTTTTTTTATAATCTTTTAAATTTAAATATTTATTTAATTCTGGTGTAAATTGATTATTCATATTATGTTTTGATCTCCAAATTTTGGCCTTATCAAGAACTGATATATCAAATATTCTATCATTAGAGATATATTGGCTACTTTTTATTTTTTGTAAAAATGATAATTTTTTATTAAAATTATTTAATTCAATATTACTAGACTCATTACTAAAATCTTGAATATACATTTTTTCACTAGGAGTTTCTGCAGATAAATTCCAGACATATAAACATTCCACATATCTATTATCTAATAATGATAAATTCATTTTTTCACCATATATTTCACCAATCATGCATTCTATTTCTAGAAATTCTCCTGATTCAGATATTTCTGTGCTACCTAATATATCTTCAATAATTCTTGTTATTATACCCTTTACGTCTCCTTCTATTTTACTATCTCCTCTACCAAATAATAATGTTGTTTTACCAGAACCTGACGCTCCATAAGTTATAAAACTATTGCTTAATGATCTTTTTTCTATAATGTCTCTTACACTATTCGTTAATGGTACATTTTCATCACAATTAACATTACTTCCACAATATAAATCAGATATAGTTTTATCTGACCAAAAAATATTTTTAAATTGACCAAATCTTTCTTTTTCTCCTTTTTTGTTTATTACAGTTACACATGTTTTATCATATGAATATCTTTCAGACTCAGTATCTCCTTCCTTTCTAGCTTTAATTAATACAGTAATTGCATTTAAGGATTCTGATATAATTTTATCAACTGTATAAATTAATTGAGTATTTAATTTTTTTATAACATTAAATTTTTTAATAAATTCTGGATCATCTTCACCTGTATTAATTAATTTTCTAATATTATTTTTTAATTCTATTTTTCCATTGTTAAAATTTACCTCAGTATCAGTTGTTAAATCTTTTAATAATTGAATTATTTTTTCTTTTAATACATCTTCAATATGATTATCAGCATATAATACCTTAAGATTTTTCATAAATTCAATAAAATTTAATAATAATGCTTTTGTATTTAAAAATTTTATATTTTTTCTACTCTCTAATTTGATTTTATTCATTAAACCAATAAATTCATTTATTTTTGGTTTTCTTTCCTCTATCTTAATATTTTTTTCAGATAATGTCTTTGTATTTTTTATATTTCTAGATAAAATATTTATTTCATCTTTTAATTTATCTTTTTGTTCTTTAAGTTTATGTATATCACTATCCAAAGTAATCATACTATTCTTTTTATCTAATAGTTGTTCTTCTAAGATTTCTTGATATTTAAGCATTATATTATCTCTATTAATATGATCTATATTTTCTAGAATAAGTTTTATAAAGGTTTTTTCTGTTTCCAAAGTTTTATAATCTTCTATGGAAATTATTTTATTTTTAATAGTATCATTACTCATAGTAAAATTAGCAAATACTCCATTTGTTCTTCTATTATTTATTTCAGTAGTGTATGTTACTAAATTATCTTTTATTTTGTTAAAAGAATCATATTTTAAACCATCTATAAACTTATCTAACATATCATTTATATCACTTATCTTTGAACGATTACCATTTATTATATTGGTTTTGGAAATTAATAAATAATCTTCTTTAATAGTATTTTTTTGAACAATACTAGATTGTGATGTTGTAGGTACTATTACTGTTGCGATTGAAGGAGCAGATACAGGAGTATCTGTTGTAGGTTCATTTAATTCTTCAAGTCTATCTGCAAATTTTTGTTTATAAATTTTTAATAATAATTTACTAAATTCATCTGATTTAGTATTTATTTTACTATCAAAATCAGACAATATGGTTGAAGCATTTGATATATTCATTGATGAAAATTTTTCAATTAATTCTTTATCTTCATCTTGTAAATTAGATAAGGGACTATATTCTCCACCTTTTTCTGATGCATTAACGTCGTTTATTATAAATTCAAAAAGTGATAATAGTAAATTTAAATATATTGATAGTTTATCACCTGGTGATGTCTTACTTAAGCTTTCAGTTATAATATTTTTAAAATCACAAATATATTTTTCAATATCCATTTTAAATGCCTCAATATCATTTAAATTTTTTATTTTATCAAAATTTTCTAGATCTATTAAATTTTGTTTATCCAATACAGTTATTTTATCTATTAAAGTCTTAAAAGCATCTTTTAAATAAACATTTGTAAAATTTTCTCCACCTAATTGATAATAATTTCCTCCTAATTGAAATTTTATTACCTTAATAGTTGGAACTTCATCAGCTTTGTATCCAGCAAAATCAATTATAATATCTTTAGTTATTTTTTCATCTGATGCACCTGTCAATATACTATCTAAAAAACTAGAATTTTCAGGTTTATATAGAGCTGATTTTAACATAATAATATATTTAAATGTATTTACATGATCTAAACTTCCAACAACTATTTCATCTGTATCCTTTCTTAAATTTATTTTAAAAAATGTTGCATGATCCTGTGACTGATTTGAACTATATTTCATACCTAAAATAAAAAGTTTAAAATTATTTTCTATAATATCAATATCCTTTTGTAGCTCAGTATCTAAATTATCATATATTTTTAAAAATACTTCAAGAGGATCCCAATATAATTTTTGATAAATTCTTCTAATTAATTCAACTTTTACTTCTAAATATTCAGATTGACTTTTATATAATTCAGTTTGATATAATAATTTTTTTAATTCATCTTGTAATTGTTGACTTTCAACTACCATTTTTGGTAATATATCTTTTTGTTTAAAAGCATATTGTAAATTTCTAATAAAATTATAACTGTATAATAATTCATTTAAATTGTTATTAATATTAATAATCTTTTGAAGATTATCATTCAAATTTAGTTCATCAGGCGTATTATTATTATTGTTAACTAATATACCTATCATAAATTTCATAAAATCTAATGTAGTTTCATCATTCAAGTCTTTATTAATAATTCTCTTTTCATCGGTTTTACTATATGTTATAAAATCATCCTTAAAAAATTCTGAGTAATCCTTATCTTTCCATTCTAATATTAATAAAGAATCTTCTAAGATTGAACAAAATTCAATAAATGGATTTAATTCTTCTGGAATATTTTTAGTTGAATATGTTTTTGTAAAAAAATCTAATGTTTCTAAAATCATGAAAAAGTTTGTCCTTATTGTATTAAATGTATAACAAAACTTATCACTCCATTTTTTTATATTTGCATAAAAACTAAGCCATTTAGTTATATCATTGTAATTTGTATATTTTTTAAAATCATCATTACCTCCAAATTGTAAAAATTTTATTAATTTATCAATATCTGTATTACCATTTTCTATTGCATTAAGTAATTTATTCATATTTGAACCACCTAATTGTTTATTAGGAGTATTATCTTCAGCACGTGTATTAATAGCATTATCAATAACTTCTTTTTCAGGTACTGTTTTACTAATATCTTCAACCCCAGAAACAAATCCTTTAGTATCTGTTTCAATTTTCTTTAGTAAATTTTCAAAAACACCAATATTACTAATATTTTCACCTAAACCATCTCTAACTTGTTGTAAAACATCAAGTAATTTTTTGGTTTCTTCATTTTCTTCATAAACTTCTTTAAATCTATTTATTAACCACTCAAATTTAATTCTAATATTTAATAAACTGTTTTGATTTCCTTGATCATTAACTACTCTCACAATATTTTCAATAATTTTTTTAACTCCTTGTGTAATATTACTCATTAAAGTAATTTTATTTTTTAATTCAGTACTTATTTGACTAATTTTATTTACTCTTTGAAATCTACCAAAATCACCACCTACTTGTTGACTATTAATTGGCATAAGTTGATTATTAATTTTATCAATATTATCAATTATTGGTAAAAAATTAGCATTTTGTCCACCATCCAAATTTATTTCTAAACCTTTTTCTTTATATAAATCCTCAGCTTTAACTGTTATATTGACATTTGAAACTTTTTTATCTTGATTTATATTAGATTTATCATTAAATTTTTCTAATAATTCATTTCCTACATTTACATTTGTTAATATTGAACCCTGTAAAATATCTAATGATTTATTAAAAAAATCTAATTTGTCAATTAAATTATTTTTTTCAGTTGAATTAACATAATTTGCAAATGAAAGTTGAGAAATCTTTTGATTAAATATTTGATTTTGAATAGATAATTCTTTTATTTTATCTTTATACATATCTAGTTCTAGCAAATATTTCTTTTTTTTTTCACGAAGTTTTAAAATTTCTTTTTTATATTTTTGTAATTTAGTTTCACCACCGCCATATTGTTCTTCATTATTTATTTCTTTAAAAAATAATTCTATTTGTTTTATTTTATCAATAACTTTCTTAACTTTTTCAATATAATTTATTAATTCATTAGAATTACTCATGTATATATATATTATATAAAATATATTATTTTATATAAAATTTTATATAAAAATTTATTATTAAACTACCTCATTAACCGTTTTAACATCATTTTTTGTATTAACTATAATATTAAAATAATTTCTTAAAAATAATAACCATAATATTATACATCCTAAAAATAAAATAGAGTTACATAATAAAATTGGTAATATTAAAGGATAACTACTATAAATTATAAAAAAAATGGATGCTAATGTTTGTAATGTTAATGTATATTTACTTATTTTTATTTGATTATTTTTATATGCTTTATAAATTGTTGGATATATATAAATAGAAACTGTTACACTCCCTAGATATCCAAATATTTCTTGCCATTGAATACTCATTATTAATTAATAATAATATATTATTAAATTTATTTTATAATATAACTATTTTTGAAGTGTAATATAGAATATTATATAAATAATTTAAAATTTATATCATAATATGTAAATATTTAATATAAATTTTTATATTATTAAAATTATAATGAATACTAAAAATGTACTATCAAATCATTCTTCAATATCATCATATCCAATCGATTATAATATTTTTCCTCTTGCTAAAAACTGTAGATTTATTGAAATTGATCTTAATGAAAATGAATATATTTTTATTCCTGCATTTTGGATGCACTGGGTATTTACTGAACCATATAATATTTCAATGAATTATTTAATTTATGATATTAATCATGATATTAATCATGATGAGGAAAATTTATTTATAAATAATATTAAAAAAAAAAAACCATTTACAAAGAAAATTGAAAAAAAATATAATTTTAATTTTAATGACTTTTTTAAAAATATTTTAAGTAATAAATTCCATATTGTTTTTTCTTCAAATAATAATTTAACACCCGTCAAAAAGCCAGATACAGAGGTTATTTTTGTTAAAAATATAAGTATTAAAGAATCATTATCTTTAGTTTATAAAGATTATTTTAAATATATTGGAGAAAATGATTATTATGAATCGTATCTTAGTAATTTAAATAATTTTATCACTGATGTTAATAATAATATTTCTTATAAACCAAGTATTTGGATAAATTTCGATAAAAGTATTAATTCTGGTTTACATTATGATAGTTATGATAATATTTTAATAAATTTTATTGGTAAAAAAAAAATATTACTTGCACATCCATGTTATCATAAATATTTATATTTTAAATTATTACCAAGGATAGAAAAACGTTAATAAAAAGATTTATAAATATTCATTTATGTAATAATATTTATAAAAATACATTTAATGATTAACTATATTCTGTATGTAAATTAAAATAAATTAAAAACTCTTTATATACATAAATAAATAATTTAATTATTTGTAATTAAATTATTAAGTAAATATACATTTTTCAAATTATTAACTTATATTTTTATCCCATATAAATAAAATTATATTTATTGTTTATCGGTCAATATAAAAAAATTATGTTTCATTTGATATATATATGTCATACTTAAAATGGCTAGATGAAACTGGTATAGAGGAAATAGAATTAGTTGGTGGAAAAAATGCTAGTTTAGGCGAAATGTTAAAAAATTTAAAAAGTTTAAATGTAAAAGTTCCATATGGATTTGTTATAACAGCTGAAGCATATGATTTATTTATGAAACATAATAATCTTAATGAAAAAATTTATAATATTATTGTTGAAACTAATATAGATGATTTTGTTGATCTTAAAAGAAATAGTTTAAAAATTAGAAATATTATTATTAATGGTGATATACCTGAAGAATTAAAATTATCTATATTAAAATACTATAAAAATCTTTCTTCTAAATATTTAGATAATAATAATAATCCTCAAGAATATTCAGATGTAGCTGTAAGAAGTTCTGGTACAAGTGAAGATCTACCAGACGCAAGTTTTGCTGGCCAACAAGATACTTATCTTAATGTTAGAGGTAATACACAATTATTAGAAAAAATTAAAAGTTGTTTTGCAAGTCTTTACACAGATAGAGCAATTTGTTACAGGAAAACAATGGGTTTTTTTGAAAATGTAAAATTAAGTGTTTGTATACAAAAAATGGTTAGAAGTGATTTAGGTAGTAGTGGAGTAGCATTTTCTATAGATCCTGATAGTGGTTTTAAGGATATTATTGTTATTAACGGCAGTTGGGGTTTAGGTGAAATGGTTGTATCTGGTCAAGTAAAACCCGATGAATTTATTATACATAAAAAAACACTAGAATTAGGTTTTAAAGCTATAATAGATAAAAATTTAGGTGAAAAAATAAATAAAATGATTTATTCTGATGAATGTGATAAAAGAACCAAAATTGTACAGGTTGAAAAATATAAACAAAATAAATTTTGTCTTGATGATATAAATATTTTAGAACTTGCTAATTTTACTCAAAATATAGAAAATTATTATTCAAAAAAATATGATAAATGGTGTCCAGTTGACGTTGAATGGGCATTAGATGGATTAACTAATGAATTATATATTGTTCAAGCAAGACCTGAAACTATTTTTAGTAGAAAAAATAATAATAATGAATTTATTGAATATTTTTTAGATAACTCTTTAAATTTAAATGAATTATTATTATGTTCTGGTGTAGCTGTTGGAAATAAAATTGGAAGTGGTAAAGTTAAATTAATTTATAGTTTAGATACGCGTGAATGTGAAGAATTTAAGGAAGGTGATGTTTTAGTAACAGAATATACTGATCCTACATATGAACCATTAATGAAAAAAGCTAGTGCTATAATAACTGATAAAGGTGGTAGAACTAGTCATGCTGCAATAGTTTCACGTGAATTAGGAAAAACTGCAATTGTTGGTTGTGGTAATGCGACAAAAATTTTAAAAATGAATGAAGAAATTACTGCATGTTGTTCTGAAGGAGATATTGGTAAAGTTTATAAAGGTTATATTAAATATGAAATAAAAAAAACAGATTTATCTTTTATACCAAAGTTAGATAATATTAATACTAAATTAATGTTAAATATTGGTAATCCAAATAATGTATTTAAATTTCATAATTTACCAGTTGTAGGTGTAGGATTAGCTAGAGAAGAATTCATAATAGCAAATACTATTGGTATACATCCATTATCTATACTTAATCCCGATAAAATTAGTAATGAAATGAAATTATTTATTGAACATAAATCACGTGGTTTTAATAATCCAAAAGAATTTTATATTAAAAGATTAGCATATGGTATTGCTAAAATTGGTTGTACATTTTACCCAAAACCAGTCATTGTTCGTTTTAGTGATTTTAAATCAAATGAATATCGTGATTTATTAGGTGGAAATATTTTTGAACCAAATGAAGAAAATCCTATGCTTGGATTTAGAGGATGTTCAAGATATTATAGTAATTTTTTTAAAGATGCATTCCAACTAGAATGTGAAGCTATAAAATATGTAAGGGAAATTATTGGATTAAGCAATGTTATTGTAATGTTACCATTTTGTAGAACAATAGAAGAATGTAAACTAACAATTGATACAATGAAAGAATTTGGACTTGAAAGAGGTATTAATGGATTAAAAATTTATTTAATGTGTGAAATACCAGCAAACGTAATTTTAGCTGATGAATTTTGTAAATATGTTGATGGATTTTCTATTGGTTCTAATGATTTAACACAATTATGTTTAGGATTAGATAGAGATGCTGGTAACTTATCTTATATTGGAAATGAAACGAATGAAGCTGTAACTATTATGATTTCAAATGCAATCAAAAGTTGTAAAAAAAATGGTGTAAAAATTGGCATTTGTGGACAGGGCCCAAGTGATATTCCAAAATTTGCAGAATTTTTAGTTAATGAAGGTATTGATACAATATCTCTTGTACCAGATAGCATCGTTAAAACAACTATTAATTTAAGTAAATTATAAAATACATAAAAAATACCTTAATTATATTATTAATTATTAAATTAATAAAATGAAAAAAAAAAAATTTAAAAAATATTTTTATCAAGAAGAAAAACCAGAATATTATCACAATTCAAGATTTAATCTTTATATTAATAAATCATTAATTAAAAATGCAGGAGATGGTGTATTTACACATGATTTTATACCAAATAATACATTTATTGATTATTATCAAGGTGAAATTAAATATTTTTGTAAAACTGGAAAATATTTTGTTGAAATTAATGATGATATTGGTATAGATGCTTTCAATTATCCAAGATGTTATATGGCTATGATTAATGATAGTAAAGGATCAATATTTAGTAATAATACTAATTTTAAAATTAATTTTAATGATTTAATAATCGAAATATGGTCAATTAAAGATATTTATAAAGATGAAGAATTATTTATAGATTATGGCTCAGAATATTGGATTAAATAATAATTTTTATTGTAATCTCCTAAATACAAAACCATCGTATATTTAGATACTTTAAATTTATCTTTTTCACTTAATTTACTATTTAGTAAATCTTTTTTTTTCAAATAAGTTTGCGTAGTACTTCTTAATTTATCATTTAAAAATATCCAATGACCTTTAAATGCAAGCCACTCATTACTTTGCATTAAATTTATTTCGGTATTAATTATTTTTCTTTTTAACAATAAATTTTTAAATAAATACTTTGTATAATTATTTATACCATTTTTATTCATAAAAAATTTTTCTTGTAAATTATTAATATCATAAGTTATTTTAACATCACTGATAATATCAAAAGTATTTTCTGGTATATTTTTATAGGATATGCAATCTATATATTCAGTATCAACTCTATTTACTGACATAAAATAATCATGATATTTAGTGTCATCTCCATAAATTTCATTACTAAACTTTACCCATTTATTTGGTATATTATAAGCATCACTAATAATTAATCCATGTAATGATGATGAAATTGTTTTTTCACAACTTATAATTTTTCTTATAACACTTTCTATATTTTTATTTATTAAATCAATAACAATTATATCTTTATCTGAATTGTATTTATCATATATTTTTTTATAATGTATATGATGTGGAATAATACCAAGTTTATATATTTTTTTTATATCTGGATTATAATATAATGGTAATAATAATCCAGGATCACCATATGTAGGAGGACAATAACATCCAATTTCTAACAATCTATCCCTTGTCAAAGGACCTCTAACTAATTTTATTATACCTTTATTAATTACTTGATCTATATCTCTAATTCCTGAACCATATACAATAGTATTGGAATTACACATCCTCATTATTGATCCACAACTAATTATTTTTGGAATATCTTCAGTAAAACTATATTTATAAGTATCTTTATCACAAAATTTATTTAATAGGTAAGGTGTAATTAAATCACCAAAATTATCTACTGTATTATAATAATAAAACGGTATTACAACATCTTTAATATCTAAATATATGCTAGGAATATATTTTTTAATAAATTCGAGTGAAAAATTATTATATACAAATTCAATAAAATTATCATAAAAAAATTTTTGAATATCATGTAATTTATCACTTTCTTTAATATACCAATATTTATTTGTAGCTCCACCAAAATGAAAGAATGTAACCTTATTATAATTTATATTATTTAATTGTTCAAAAATTAATATATGAAATGATGGTTTTAGTAAAAAAATATGTGAAGGATTAAGTAATTGATACATAACTATTAAACTATCATCTCCACATCTAGGACAATTTATTTTTATTGACATTTGATAATATTCTATTATTTTTTCATAAAATTTTATACTTTCTAAACCTTTAATATTATATATAATTACTCCAGGAAGTATGCGATATTGTTTTATATTCATAAATTTATATAATTTTTTAATATTTTCATAATCCTTATATATCGCTGAAAAATCTTCTATAGTATGACTTTTTATATGACTACCTCCTATATATTTTATTAAATCAAAATTTATGTCTATTTTTTTATTTGTATAAATATCTGGTTCTATTTTGATAATATAATCATAATCTTCAAATAATTTATATGCATAAAAATGATAAAAACACTCAATTGGATATCTTAAACCATATGGACGTTCATTTATACTAATAAAATCACCTGATAAATTAATTTCAATAAGTTTAACATCATATTCATTACATAAAATTTTACTTTCTTCATTAAAATATGTACCTATTATTACTCTATAATATTCTGGATTATATGAAGAAAAGCGATTTAAAGCCACTATAGCTTTTGCAACATATTTATCATTGCAACAAATTAAAACAACATTTTTCATTATATATATATCCATAAATAATATTCCTTAGGGTAGAAATATAAAAAAATATTAATTTAATTAAATATTTTATATTAATTTATTATAATGGAAAAAAAAATAAAAAAATTTATTTTTGTTGGTCCAGAATCAACTGGAAAAACTACTTTATGTAAATTTCTTTCTAATAAATATTCAACTCCATGGGTTCCCGAAATGTGCAGATTATTTGCAGAAGAAAAAATATCAAATACTAATCCTAATATAATTTCAACTGATATAAATTTTAATTTTAATATTGATGACTTTATTAATATGGCTCATCATCAAAATTATAAAGAAAATTTATTAACTCAAGAAGCAAATGATATCTTAATTTGTGATAATGATACTTTCGCCTTAACTATCTGGTGTGAAAGATATTTAGGTAAATATTATAATGAAATTTTTGATATTTATAAAAATGCTGATTATCTTAAAAATGAAAATAAAATATATATATTAACAAAACCAAATGTACCATTTATACAGGATGGTTTACGCGATGGTGAACATATTCGCGATTGGATGTTTAATAGATTTTTAGAGGAATTTAAAAATAAAAATATTAAATATTTTATAATTGACTCGCCAAATTATAATGATCGTTATTTGCAGGCAATTCAAATTATAAATGAAAATTTAATTTAATTATATATTATAAATAAATTATTATATATAAAAATTTAACAATTTATTAACTAAATTATGTCTATTAATAAAATTAATTTATCTTCCATTATAGATGATGTTGATTATTGTTTATTAAAACGTTATATTGAACCTAGTATAATAGATGAATGGGAAAAAACTATTAATTTACTTTTCAATAATAATTATCCAATTGAAATATCATATTTAAATAATGAATTTCAAAACAAAATTAATCTATTCATTAATGATATTTTAGTGAAATATAGAATGTATAAAAATATAGAAATTCAAAAAATTAAAGATCAATATTATAATATAAAAAATTCAATTCTTGATAAAGATTCAATTATTTTATATCGTATTGAAAATAATATTGAAAATAATGTCGATAAAAAAAATGTTATGATTAAAATTATGCAAACAATTGAAAATAATTTATGGAATAAAGAGGATAAAAATATTTTTTTTATCAAATTTAATGAAAATATGATAGGTTATAGTATTATAAATAATTTATATGAAACAAATATTATTGATAAATTATACTTGATTAATTTTAATAATGAAAATATTATTCATAAATGTAAAATAGAGTACAAATATCCTTCTATTAATAATAGAAATAATAAAATTTATAATGGTTTATTTATTTCATGGAATGAATTTATAAATTTTAGAAATCAATATGAATTACCTAAAAATATTTATGATAAATTTGTTATTTCATATGATAGATATGAAGATCCATGTATTAAATTATTATATAATAATAATTTTTTAATCGAGGAAAAAATAAATATATTTAAAAAAATTACAAATAATCTAACTGATTTTAATAACGAAAATATAATTATTGATAAAAAATCTTTTATTATTAATTTTATTGATGAAGATATGATAAATAATACCTTAACTAAAATTTTTATAAATTTTACATTCCAAAATATAAATAATAATTTTGAATTTGAAATTATTGATAATGATTATAAAGAAGAATTAGATATTGATGAAAAATTATCTTCATTAAAATTAATTAGTAAATTATAAAAAATTTAATCAATATCTAATACACAAATTGGTTCTTCAAAAATAATATCACAATTATAATTATTTTTATTTAAAATATCAATAGGTAAAGATGGTATTAAACTATTATTTACTTTATATAAATTATTTTCTTCTAATAATCTCATAATATAATTAACACAATAAATTCCATCTTGTAAAAATACATGATCTTTATATTTATTAATACTTTGATTAAATTTTTCTATATCTATAAATTTATGTAAATTATTTTTTACTATATGTACTCTATAATTTTTAAGATTTTTTAGTCTTTCATCTATATTAAATATCATACTTCCATTTTTTATTTTATTTGTAAAATTACAATAAAAATCATCACTGTTAAATTCTAATAAATTAATCTTACCATTTTTATCCTTATATACCATGGCTATATGAGTAAAAAATGTTTGTTGTATTATTGGTAATAAACATTTATATAATAATACATCATTTAATTTTGAATTATAATAACATCTAAACATAACTATATCTCCAGTATTTAGATCACATTTTATTTTATCTAAATCTATTTTTATTTTACTAAAACTCTTATTTGAATATAATTTTGTATCAATATATAATATGATAAAAATAAGTACTAAAATTATAATTAAAATTGTTTTATTTTTATTATTAGATAGTATTATCATACTATAAAAGAAATATACTAATAATAATATTATTGTTATACTTCCTATATTGTTCATTATATGAAAAAATCCATCCCTATCTGGAATTATTTTTTCATTATAAATATCTTTAAATATCATATTTAATTTATATCTATATAAAAAAAATATAAAATATAATTATAAATGAAAATATTTATTGTAACTGTTGCTACAGAAAAAAAATTTTATATGCCATATTTAGAAGAATCTATAAAAAAAAATAATGGTAATTTAATAATATTGGGCTATGGACAAAAATGGCAAGGATTTAATTGGAGAAATAAACTAATGTTAGATTTTTTAAAAACAATAGATCCTGATGATATTGTTTGTTTCGTTGATGGTTATGATGTATTATGTTTAAGGGATATAAATTTATTAAAAAATGAATTTTTAAAAATTCATAATAGAGAAAAATGTAAAATTATAGTTGCATTAGAGCAGCATATCACTTTACTTAATAGATATTTTGCTAGATATTTATTTGATACATGTAAGGATAATTCTATTAATGCTGGAACATATATTGGATTTTCTAAAGATTTATATTTTGTAATAAATAAAATTATAAAAAAAAATAAAAAAGACGATGCAGATGATCAAATTTTATTAACAACATATTGTAATTTTAATTTGAATGATGTTTATATTGATGTAAAAAATGAATTATTTTTAACATTAGTTAAATCATTTCAACAAATTGATGTAAATGAAGATGTTAAAATAGTTGGAAATGAATTAATATATAATAATGAAAAACCTTTTTTTATACATGGACCATCTACTTTTATAGATGATATTATTATTAAATTAAATTATATTTATGACTATGATAATAAACCATTTGAAATTTTTTTAAAAGATTATTATAAAAATAAATCTTTTGATCAAATAAATACATTCATAAAATATAAAAGAGATGATATTATTTTTATTATATTATTAATAATTTTTATAATAACTATCATTAAAACTACAAAATGATAATTATATTAAATATTATCGTTTATATTTAAGTTATATAATATATTAATATTATATATTCAAAATGATTATATATATTATTCAATTTATATTAATACTATTTTTTTTATTAATTTTTAAAATTGAAATTTATTTATTTAAAACATTTTATACAATAAAATTATTAAAATTTTTTATAAAATTGGGTGGTACTTTACCTATAAAATTAGGACAGTTTATAATAAATAAAAAAAAATTAGAATATATTGATGAAAAAATTCCTAAATATATTTTGGAATTAGATGATTTACTCTATAATATTATTGATAAAAATAATTATACAAAAAAAGATTGGTTAATTGATTATCCTGAATTAAAAAAATATCCTAATTTTAAAATTATTAACTCAGGATCAATTGGATCTGTATTCTTAATTCAAAAAAATAATAAAAAATATGCACTAAAAATACAACATAGTAGTATATTAAATAAAACAAAAAAACAAATTATAATATTAAAATATTTATTAAATAATAGATTTATAAAACCATATATTATTTTTAGTTTTGATGAAATATGTAATATTTTCCTTAACCAATTTAATTTTAATTATGAAGGAAATAAACAAATGGAATTTTATGAAGTTTACAATAATAATACACATAATGGTTTAATTATTCCTAAAATATTTTTTAAAAATGAAAGACAATTATTAATGGAATATTTACCAATTAAATTTATTAACGATAATAATATTACAGATTTACATAAAATGAAAGCTATTATTAAATTTCAAATATTTTTAAAATATATGTTTTTAGAAGAAGGCTTATTACATTTAGATTTACATTCTGGTAATTGGGGTATAAATGAAAAAGGATTAGTTATTTTAGATTTTGGATATTCAATGCGAATTTATGATAAAAATGATATTGAAAAAAAAAAAATTTTTCAAAATTTATGGATATATTTAAACACTAGAGATAGTGACAATTTTGTAACTTTAGTAATTAATAATTTTATTAGTGGAACACAAAAATCAAATAAAGACGAAATAATAAAACTCTTACTTGAAGATATTAAGAATAAAAATATTTTTGATGGTAAAAATATGTATCCTATAGTATTAAATTTTTGTAAAAAATTTAACTTTAACTTGAGTAATAATTTTTATTTTCTTGGTTATTATTTAAATTTTACAACTGGGATTTCTAATAAATATTTTAAAATTAAAAAAAATATAGATGAACAAACACTTCAAGAATTATTTAATAGTTATGTTGTTGTGTATAAATATGAAGATATAATTTTTGAACAATATCCACTATTCTCAAAATATAAACATATTAATCAAACTATTTTAGATAAATTATCAGAAAAAATTAAAAAAGAATAATTAGCCAAAATTACAATTATGATTTTGTATAACTATGTTTCAAGTGTATTTGGTTTTGGTTACGGCTATATCTCATTCTAACACAGTTATTTCTGTACCATTTCAGGTAAGATCATGTATGTTTTTGATTTTAGCTGCAGCTATTTCTTTATTAAATTCAGCGTGGCGATTTATTTATATATATATTAATAATTTGTATTCCATCCATATTCATAAACAACACCGTTAACAGTATAAACTTTGTAATTAATATAATAATTTTTTTCTGTACCTTCAACTGAAACTAATCCAAAATTATTTATACCACCAACAAAAGAACCTGGCACTTGATATGGATTATCATTTGATACATTTCTTGGTTTAGAACCAATTGCTGAATTTCTAATTTCACGAATAATTTGATTGGTATCTTTATTAACTACAAATTCTGAAACATCAGATTGATGTGAATCTCCACAAAAGAAACAAACATTTCTTAAACCTAGAAAATAAATATGATTAAATATAGCATCACGTTCTTCAGGGCAAAAAGCGAATGTATCTCCTAATTCAGCAAACATGCTCCTACCAACAGATATAAAACAAAGGGAATTTTTACCAAAATTATCTTGGACATTTGATAAAGCATTCATTAAGAATAATAATTGTTCTTTACCTAAGGCTGATGAAAATTTATTATAACCAATTCCTGTATAATTTTTATTAAATATTCTATTAGATATATCATCTAATATAATCCATGTAATATTTTTACTTATAAAAGATCCACATCTAGTTCCAATAACATTTGTTAATTCATTTAAAGGAAAATTTTTTGTCATAGTTTCTCTTAGTGTTCTAATATCTGGTGCGCCTGATAATATATCATTATATCCATATTCATGATCATCGTTGGAACAAATCCAAGTATGATTAGACCATATATTTTTAATTGGTTCAAAAGATTTTAATTGATCATATGCACTCTGGACAGCTAATTTAGATGGGATATTGAGTGGTTCTAAATAAACAATATCACCTGTACATAAAATATATTCAGGATTATATTCTCGAGCAACTTCTGCTAATTTATAATAACATTCAATATTAGGATTTCTATATCCAGGTAAGCTGTAACAAGAACTTGTAATAAATTTAAAATTTAATGTTCTATCTAAATATTTAGGTTGAAAACTATAATCTCTATAATCTGGAACTTTATAAAATTTTTTAAATATAATTTTATCATATTTATCTTTAATAATTAATTCTACTGCAAATATAATTTCCTCATCTGATTGATTCATAAAGTAAAATGGACCATACTCAATAGTATTAAAACCATTTATTTCTGTATTTTGACTGGACAATTTTTTATTATAAAGTTTGTGTTTTATATAATATCTAAACTCTGGATATATTACTGTTTCTTTAATGAAATTAAAATTAAATCCTACACTAAAAACATCAGTAAGATATCTAGTTGGTTCATTTTTTATATATTCACAATCATAATATGTATAATAAAATATACCAGATAAATTATTGGAATTAGATATTAAATTTTTATTATCTTTTATATTTTTTGTAATGTAAAGTAAATTATTTTCATTATTTGGATCGTAATTCATATATATTAATTAAATAAAAAAGATATGCTCTGGGAGATTATATCAAAATTTAGTAATATAAACAATTTTTAAAATAAAAATTAATAATAATTATTAAGAAAAATTGAATATTATAATAATATAATTATTATATAGAAATATTATGGAAATTAATATTACAAAATATATTGATAATATTAATAGCTATCAAAAAAAATTTTGTGTTTTGCAAAATTTGTCTTCATATGATAAAATAGGAATTGATGACAATGATATATTATATATACAAAAGAAAACGCCTTGGAGATATATAAATAGAAAAATGAATAATCAAAATAGAACTAGACTGGCTGAATATTTATCAACAAATATAAATGAATATATTAAAAATATAGAATTATTAGTTAATTTATTTGATTCGCATAAGCATATTAAAAAAATATTAGAAAATGCAATTTTATATATAACAGGTATATTAGGAGGAATAGTATATTTAAGAAATTATTATAATCTAAAAAATGATGCTAATAAAATTTCAATGACACTTGAAAGTACCAATAATAGATTAAATGCAGTTATGACAAAAATGAGAATAAAATTAATTATTTAAGATTATGATAAAATTTTTATAAAAATTGAAATTATATATATTATCATTATTATTATTAGGATGGATCAGTATTTATATTCTTTGGCTATTAAGAAAATGTACATAAAAAAAGATATAATTAGGATGATGAATAATTTTATTGTTAGTTGTCTATCAAGAAGTACGGATATTAATCCATATATTTGTCCAGAAAAAATTTATAATTTTATTACTTATTATAATTTTTCTAATTATAATAAT
>VFQS010000652.1_pt1 | contig 36725 bp, 40 predicted proteins | sample 3512361 | NCBI WGS metagenome assembly VFQS01 (sample SAMN10412375, study PRJNA504923) | tailings metagenome | isolation source: Relicate 1 Philex TSF3 active mining | place: Philippines
AATTCCCATACGCAATTCGTCAGGTATCTGAGGCACTTGGCTCTAACGGTTCAACCTCGATGGGATCTGTTTGTGCCAGCACTCTTAGCTTGCTAAATGCTGGTGTGCCACTAAGAGCACCTGTTGCAGGTATTGCGATGGGTCTGATCTCTGACACGGTGGACGGCAAGACTCAGTACGCGGCTTTGACAGACATTCTTGGTGCAGAAGATGCACTGGGTGACATGGACTTCAAGGTTGCTGGAACACGTGAGTTTGTGACTGCTATTCAGCTAGACACCAAGCTAGATGGAATTCCATCCGCTGAGCTTGCAAAAGCACTAACCCAGGCTAAGGAAGCACGCCTTTTCATTCTGGATGTAATGACTGAGGCGATTGACTCGCCAGACGAGCTATCACCTTATGCTCCTCGCATTATTTCGGTGAAGATTCCGGTGGACAAGATTGGTGAAGTTATCGGGCCAAAGGGCAAGATGATCAACCAGATTCAGGAAGACACTGGTGCTGAAATCAGCATTGAAGACGACGGAACTGTATTCATTGGTGCAACCAATGGCCCAGCTGCTGAAGCTGCCAAGGCCGCAATCAATGCAATTGCTAATCCGCACGTTCCAGAAATCGGAGAGCGATTCCTCGGAACCGTTGTGAAGCTAGCTACCTTTGGTGCATTCGTTTCACTGCTTCCTGGTAAGGATGGTCTACTTCACGTATCAGAGCTGAAGAAGATTTCAGGTGGCAAGCGCGTAGAGAACGTCGAGGATGTTCTCGAAGTTGGTCAGAAGATTTTGGTCGAAATTGCCAAGATTGATGACCGCGGCAAGCTATCGCTGGTTCCAGTTGTTGAGGATGAAGCAAAGGCTGAGTAGTTAGTTGCTTCTGCCACTAAAAGCATCTGTTGAGTTCACCGCTGACGAGGCTACGGTTTCTAAAACCGTCCTCGACAGCGGTGTTCGCATCTTAACTGAGCATGTTCAAGGAGCGCCATCAGTTGCTATCTCTGTTTCGGTCGGTGTGGGTTCACGCGATGAATCAAAGCATCACCTTGGTTCAACTCACTTCCTAGAGCACTTGCTTTTCAAGGGAACTTCCCGCAGATCAGCGCTAGACATTTCGATAGCTTTCGATTCTGTGGGCGGTTCTTCCAATGCTGCGACAGCAAAGGAATACACCAGTTACTACGCACGCGTTCAGAACTCCGCGATTAACTTAGCTACTGATGTCCTAATCGACATGTTTACCTCGGCCAAAATTGACCAGCTTGATTTTGAAACCGAGAAGACGGTAATTCTTGAAGAGTTAGCGATGAACGAAGATGATCCTGAGGATTTAGCGCATGAAGCATTCGCAGATGCTCTGATGCCAAACACTGATCTCGGAAGACCAATTGGCGGTTCAAAGGAAAGTATCTTGGCCGTAACTCGGGAGCAGGTGGTTGATCACTACCGAGAACACTACGCAGCGAACACTTTGATTGTGGCGGCCGCTGGTGGAGTAGAGCATTCTCATCTGGTTGAGATTGTTCAAAAACAGTTGGATTCGGTTGGTTGGAACGTAAAAAGTGATCCGATTGCAAGACGCGCACAAGAATTCAAAAAACCACCACAGCCAGAGACTTTCCGCTTGATTGAAAAAGACACCCAACAAGCGCATGTGATTCTAGGTTTTCAAAGCCCGCACTCACTAGATGAAGATCGATACGCGCTAGCTATTTTTAATACCATTTTGGGTGGCGGAATGTCTTCTCGGCTTTATCAGGAGATTAGGGAAAAGCGTGGCCTTGCCTACTCCACATACTCTTACCAACATGGCTACTCGGACAGCGGATTTTTTGGCTTATACGCCGGCTGTAATTCAGATAATGCGGAATCAGTGGTCAAGCTGATGCGTCAGCAGTTCGAAGACATTGCTGCTAATGGGGTTAGCGATGAAGAATTTTCGCTGGCAATCGGCAACATCACAGGGTCGCTCGCCTTGCGGTTTGAGGCGAGTATGGCCCGCATGAACCGATTAGTCGGGGTGGAACTAGGTTCGGGGGAATACCTAGCCGTATCTGAGGTGTTAGAGCGCTTCCAGTCACAAAACAAGGAAGATGTTTTGAGAGTAGCAAACCGAATCCTGAGCGCGCCAAGCACCCTTGTTGCGGTTGGCCAGAATCTATCCTCGCTTCAGAAGTTGGCTTGATAGGTTTAGCGCATGATTTCCGTAGCAATTGTTGGCGCCACTGGTCGGATGGGGCAACTCACGAAAGAGCTGATAGATAGCGATCCCAACTTAAAGCTTCATGCTGCGCTTGACTCGAAATCTGACCACGCAGCAATGTTGGGTGCAGATGTTGTCGTCGATTTCACAAATCCAGAAATCAGTGAAAAAGTTGTCGACTTCGCAATCGCGAATGGGCTCAAGATCTTGGTTGGCAGCTCTGGTTGGTCCGAAGTGAAGCTTGCTGCTGTTGAAAAAAATCTTTCTGGAAGCCAAGCGGCGGTAGTCGTCATCCCTAACTTTTCGATTGGCTCTATGCTGGCTCAGCGATTTGCTGCTGAAGTTGCCAAGCATTTCCACGAGGCAGAGATTATTGAGACTCACCACGCTGGAAAGAAAGATTCACCATCTGGCACAGCCATTCGGACCGCTGAAGTTATAAGCAAGAATCGAAGTCAGCCCAACTTGGTAACCGATGCCGCTCAACCAGCACGCGGACAATCAATTTCAGGCGTTCCAATTCACTCTGTTCGATTGCCCGGTGTTTCTGCAAGGCAAGAAACTGTCTTTGGTGCAGACAGTGAGCAGCTGTCAATTGTGCATGACGTAACTTCTCACAGGGCTTATTCGCTTGGCATCCTGCGCTCTATTGAGTTCACTGCAAAAGCACAAGGTTTGACAGTTGGCCTTGAGAAGGTTCTTGCCTAGGTGATCACAAAAATTTGGCTGGCTGCCATGGTCTTAATCACCTTGCTCTATGCCTTTTTACTATTTGAAAGAGGGTTGGTTCTACTTTCAGATTCGCAGCCCATCGCCGTCGCACTCGGGCTAGCTATTCTGGTGTTCCCGCTTGCTGCGGTTGCCAGTATTTTCTTTGAACTTCGATTTGGGATGCGGCTTTCAAAGCTTGCCAAGCTCCTCGATGAAAGCGGCATGGCTAAGCCGGAATACGAGCTCCGACCAAGCGGTAAAGCTACCAAGGAAAGTGGGAGCGCGGTATTTGACTCAATCCGTCGCAAGATTGAAAAAGATGAGTCGAATTTCTTGCTTTGGTTTTTGCTCGCTGATGCCTACGACAAGCTCGGTGATCCCCGCAGAGCTAGAGCGGCAGCTCGTAAATCAATTTCCCTTGCCAAACAGGCCAAAGCGCTTTAGCAACAAATACATCTGGCAACCCAGGCAGAAGTTGAAAAAAGCGTTCAAGAAGGCCGCAATAAAAATGAAGGCAAGAGCAACAGAGACGACAATCTGTGAATTGATAATTAGGCCAACAGAAGCCGAAACTGCAAAGAAAAGTCCAACCTGCTGAGCGAATCTAGGTGGGCGAGCGTCTTCCAGCTCCTTTGGCTCACCAATTCTTGGCCGAATCAGGCCAAAGAGAAACTTGTATGGATGTGATGCAGGTAGGAAGACACTCCAAACAAACAGGACCAGCAAGAGTGCAGAGCTAACAACTGTTACTTGTCCATAAGCTGTAAAGGCATCAGCAAATCCAATCAAAGCGATCACTGAGGTTATGGCTGCACCTAGTCTTGGTGCGCGTGGATCAATAAGCGAGCTCATTTCACTCCTAATTTCTCTAGCTCTTGATTTAGTTTGCTTAGATTTGGAACCCCACCTACTCGGTAGACCAGTTCCCCTTCGCTGTTCAGAAGAAAAACGGTTGGGGTTTGATTGATGCTAAATCTTGCTGCCACATTTAGCCGGTCAGTGATGTCAACCTCTAAGTGGCTAATTCCATCGAGTCTGTGCTCCAATTGGGCAAGTTGACGTCTTACGCCTGGACACTGACCGCAGTATTGAGTGGAAAATTGGATCAGGGTGGCCTGCTTGCCTAACTCTGTCGTCAGAATTCCATTCTTGGTTGCTCTCAGGCGACGAAGGTCAATGTGTTGCCCTCTTCTAACGCGGTGACCGCGGCCCCTGAGCAGTCTGTAGGCAATCCCAACTAAGGATGCGGTTGCGACGAGCGCAAGGACGGGCAACAGAGATTCCACGGCCCTAGGTTAGGTCATCAAGCCCTACTTCTGCGGAGTGTTACGGCTTTTTACTGCCCTTTCACCCCCTAGGCTTTTCGCGATGAGCGAGATTGAATTCCGAAGTGATGTAACGGTAGAACTGGTGCGCCACAGCGCTAGGGATGCTGATGTTCTGTTTGCTGCCCGAGTTTCCACCCAAGGTGAGCAAACTCTCGATTCGGCCAAGCTGAGTGACGCCGAGGCGGAGAAGAAAGATAAGGGACTAATCAACTATTTGATGCGCGATCGTCACGGTTCACCCTTTGAGCACAACTCCATGACCTTTTACGTCCAAGCACCAATCTTCGTATTCAGAGAATTCATGCGTCACCGCATCGCTAGCTATAACGAAGAATCAGGTAGATATCGCGAATTGCGTCCTGTCTTCTATGTGCCAGGGCCAGAGCGAAAACTGATCCAGATTGGAAAACCAGGGCACTATGAATTTATTGATGGTTCTGCCGAGCAGTTTGCGCTGGTTCAGCAAGAAACCATGATGGTGACTCGCGCGTCCTACGAGGCCTATCAGCGAATGCTGGAAGCGGGAGTCGCTAGGGAAGTGGCAAGAATTGTGCTGCCTCTGAACATTTACTCCAGCATGTATGTGACCATGAATGCTAGGTCGCTGATGAACTTCCTGTCCCTTCGAACCAAGCGTGAGGGCACGCATTTCCCCTCTTTCCCTCAGCGTGAGATTGAGATGGTTGCTGAAAAGATGGAAGATTTCTGGGCTGAGCTGATGCCGCTTAGCTACCAGGCGTTCAATGAAAATGGCCGGGTAGCCCCTTAGTTTCTAACTCGCTAGGCTAAACCAATGGTTTCTCAGCAAAAAGACATTTTTGGCCAGGTGCTGGTAGCACTTGTGACGCCAATGACGGCGGATGGTGAAGTTGACTGGGCCGCGACCGAGAAGCACATTGATTATGTAATTTCAAATGGTGCAGATGGTGTAGTTGTCACTGGCACCACCGGAGAAACCTCAACGCTGACTGATGCTGAAAAGATCAAGTTGGTTGAAGTTGGAAAGAGTGTTTCTGCCGGCAGAGCCAAGATCATCACAGGCGGAGGCTCGAATGAAACCGCTCACGCCATTCAGCTTTACAAAGCAAGTGAAAAAGCCGGCGCCGATGGCGTGATGGTTGTCACTCCTTATTACAACAAACCAACTCAGGCGGGCATTCTTACCCACTTCAGATTGATTGCAGATGCAACGGATTTGCCGGTGATTCTGTACGACATTCCGGGACGCACCGGAGTTGCCATTTCTTATGAGACTTTCCACCGAGCCGCTAAGCACCCAAACATCGTTGCTATCAAAGACGCCAAGGGTGACTTGGCCCAAGTTTCAAGGTTGATGCTTGAAACGGGGCTTATGTATTTCTCTGGTGATGATTCCAATGTTCTGCCACACATTTCGATTGGCGCAACTGGATTGATAGGTGTAACCGCAAATATCGCTCCGCATGCGTATCGAGAATTGGTAGATGCAACCAACCGAAATGACTTCCACTCAGCCCTGAAAGTTCACAACGCTTTAGAGCCGCTGCAGCGAGCAATCATGACTCACGTGCCAGGAACCGTGGCAGCCAAATATGTTTTGCACGGACTTGGTCAGATCAACTCGCCACGGGTTCGCTTGCCATTAGTAGGACCAGAGGATCACGAGGCTGCATTGATTGAAGGCGGCATCGATCAGGTTGTTGCAGTGCCTGGAATTAGTTTTGATAACTTCCGCCCCGACCGCAATGCGGCAGCTGGCGGTGCGCTACCGAAGGTAGCGGGAACTACTCGCTAGTGAACACTCCCGCCCCGCTTACTAAAGATACCTTGCGAATAATTCCGCTTGGTGGGGTCGGCGAGATTGGTCGCAACTGCACGACCTTTGAAATCAATGATCAGATTTTGATTGTTGACTGTGGTGTTCTTTTTCCAGAAGAGAGCCAACCTGGCGTTGATTTGATCTTGCCAGACCTTGGTTACCTATCTGACAAATTGGATCGAATCGCTGGACTAGTTCTAACACACGGTCACGAAGACCACATCGGGGGAGTGCCGTATCTACTCAAGATGCGACCTGACATTCCTGTCTATGGTTCCAAGCTGACAATTGCTTTTGTGCAAGAAAAGCTCGCCGAGCATCGAGTATCCGCACCAATCAACATCGTCAGCGAAGGGATGCGGGTTGCAGTCGGTGAGTTTGAGTGTGAGTTTGTGGCAGTGAACCACTCGATTCCAGACTCTCTGGCCGTAATTATTCGCTCTAAGGCTGGCACAGTCTTGGCAACCGGTGATTTCAAGATGGACCAGTTACCACTTGATGGTCGTCTCACCGACCTGCGGGCCTTTGCCAAGGTCGGGCAAGAAGGCGTTGACCTATTCATGGTCGACTCAACCAATGCTGATATTCCAGGATTTACTCCCCTTGAGCGAGAAATTGGTCCCGTGATCGATTCAGTTATTTCAAAGACTCGCGGCAAGGTAGTGGTGGCGTCGTTTGCATCTCACGTTCACCGAGTTCAGCAAGTGATTGAGGCGGCTATTGCTAACCGCCGCAAAGTTGTATTCGTTGGTCGCAGCATGGTCAAGAACATGAAGATTGCTGCCGAGCTTGGCTACCTGCACATCCCTGAGGGTTCAGTAGTGGACCTAGCTGAGGCGCAAGACATGGCTGATCATCAGCTGGTGTTTATGTCGACTGGTTCACAGGGTGAACCAATGGCAGTTCTTTCGAGAATCGCAAACCGAGATCATCAGATTGAAATTGGCGAGCTGGACACAGTTTTACTCGCTAGCTCGATGATTCCTGGCAATGAGAATGCCGTCTATCGAGTAATTGATGGCTTGACCAGACTGGGTGCAAACGTAGTCCACAAAGGCAACGCTCATGTTCACGTCTCAGGTCACTCCGCAGCGGGTGAACTTCTATACTGCTACAACATCATCAAGCCTAAAAACGTTATGCCAATTCACGGTGAATACCGTCACCTAATCGCCAACGCAAGACTTGCTCGCAAAACCGGCATTGATGAAAAGAACATTGTTGTCACTGAGGATGGCGGTGTTGTTGACTTACGCGATGGTAAGGCTGAGCTGGTTGGGAAGATTCGCTGCGACATGCTCTATGTGGACGGCGGTGCCGTTGGAAAAATCACCGAAGAAGATCTGCATGATCGAAGAACTTTGGCAGCCGAGGGATTCATTTCTATTTTTGCTGTCGTTAACAAAGAAACAGGTCAATTGGTCGAAGGACCTGCCATCAAGGCGAGAGCATATGCTGAAGAGGACCACGTCTTTGATGACATTTTGCCTGCAATCGAACAAGCACTGGCGCAAGCAGCCAGTGATGGAGTTCGGGATAGTCATCAGTTCCAGCAAGTAATAAGGAAGACTGTCGGCTCTTGGGTGGCTAAGGCACATCGACGCAAGCCCATGATTATTCCGATAGTTGTCTATTCTTCGCGCCCTGCCTAAGCCAATTTTCCGCTTCTCCTTGCTATTTTTCTAACATGGCTGGAAAAACCAAGCCGCCCAAACGAGCCGGCGGCAATAAAAAGTCACGCTTGGCAGCACCCGCTGCCAAGCCCAAATCAGCCGGTTCTAATAAATTCTTTGATGTTCTTCAGCGCGCTTATATGGCCTCGGCACACGGACTGGGTCAGCTGGTCCGATCTTTCAGCAAAGAGCTGCCTCCGGAGGAAAGAAGAGACGGCGCTCCATTTGCACTCTTTATTCTCAGCGTCCTTGGTGTCATTGTCGCTTGGTTTTTGAGTAATGAGGCGTGGGCGGTGCTGCTGCACCAGTTCACCTTCGGATTGTTCTTTGGTCTAGTGAGCTTTGGATTACCGGTGGTGCTATTCGCCTATTCCATTTATCTCTTTAGGCACCCCTCTTCAGTCAGGGATTCATCGCGGTTCGCACTTGGCTTTTGGTTTTTCCTGTCTGTCGTATCTGGTTTCTTCCATGTCTTTTCATCTCTGCCATCGCCAAACGACGGGGTACCGGCACTGGCGAGGGCAGGTGGCCTGTTTGGTTGGCTAATTGGTGGGCCACTAATCACACTGCTAACTATTTGGGGAGCAGTGCCAGCGCTGTTACTGCTGGCTCTCATTTCACTGCTTGTGATGACGGGCACCACCCCTACGCAGATTGCACCTAAGCTGCGTGAGCTTTATGCCTATCTATTCGGCGCAAGTGAGAAGAAAGAAAAGCTTCAACCCGAGAGCAAGTGGTGGCAGCGGGAAAAAGAAGAACCACAAGCTTTTGAAACGCCACTTGAAATTGTTGTTGAGCCTGAACCAGAAGAGCTTCCAGAGATTGAACTAGAAGAAGCGATCGAAAATGATGAACCTGCCATTGATTTTCTGCGCGGCGAAGAGGGCCTAACAGAACCGATTGATATCCCGACTCCAAAAGAGCGCAAGCCTTACGTTCTGCCAGGACTTGGATTATTAGCAGCTGGTTCACCCGCCAAGGCTTCCAGCTCGGTGAACACTCAAGTCGCGGCAGCTATCGATGCGGTCTTCCAAGAGTTCGATGTCGAGGCCAAGGTCTCTGGTTTCCAACGCGGCCCAACCGTAACTCGCTACGAGGTTGAGCTGGCCCCTGGTGTGAAGGTTGAAGCCGTGACCAGGCTCACCAACAACATTTCCTACGCGGTTGCATCAAATGAAGTCAGAATTCTTTCGCCGATTCCTGGCAAGAGTGCAATTGGAATCGAGATTCCAAACACAGATCGTGAAACTGTGACGTTGGGTGATGTTCTTAGAAGCAAGAACGCACAGGGTGCAAACCATCCGTTGACCATCGGTGTTGGAAAAGATGTTGAGGGCGGCTACTTGGTGGCCAACATCGCAAAGATGCCGCATCTTTTGGTGGCAGGTGCAACTGGTGCGGGTAAATCTAGTTTTGTGAACTCGATGATTGCTTCAATTTTGATGCGAGCCACCCCAGCTGAAGTTCGTCTGGTGCTGATTGACCCGAAGCGAGTAGAGCTAGCTGCCTACCAGGGAGTTCCGCACCTAGTAACTCCAATCATCACCAACCCTAAAAAAGCAGCTGAGGCTCTGCAGTGGGTTGTTCGCGAGATGGACTCTCGCTATGACGATTTGGCATCCTTCGGTTTCAAGCACATTGACGATTTCAATCGCGCTGTGGTGGCTGGAGAGATAAAGCCCCCACCGGGCTCGCAGCGCGAATTGATGCCCTATCCGTATTTATTGGTAGTTGTGGATGAGCTGGCGGACCTGATGATTGTCGCCCCGCGCGATGTTGAGGATGCGATTGTTCGAATTACCCAGCTTGCCAGAGCCAGCGGAATTCACCTTGTCCTTGCTACCCAAAGACCTTCGGTGGATGTTGTGACTGGTTTGATCAAAGCTAACGTCCCATCCAGACTTGCCTTCTCTGTTTCTTCTGTAACCGACTCCAGAGTTATTTTGGATGGACCGGGGGCAGAGAAACTGGTTGGTCAGGGCGATGCTTTGTTTGCCCCGATGGGAACCAACAAGCCAATTCGAGTGCAGGGTGCCTGGGTGAGTGAACCTGAACTGCAAAAACTGGTAAGCCACGTCAAGAATCAGATGGACCCTGAGTATCGAAGCGATGTCAATCAAGTTGCACAGTCTCGAGTGGTTGACAGTGAAATCGGCGATGACCTCGATGTTCTTTTGGCAGCGTGTGATCTGGTTGTGAATTCACAGTTTGGCTCAACCTCGATGCTGCAAAGAAAGTTGCGAGTTGGCTTTGCTAAAGCGGGCAGACTGATGGATCTTCTGGAGTCTCGTGGGATTGTTGGGCCATCCGAAGGATCCAAGGCACGAGAGGTGCTGATTCGTCCAGAGGATATGCACAAGGCCCTCGCTCGCATCACTGGCCAATCGCCAGTTGCGGGAGACTCGGTTGCAGGGGAGGATAGCCCTGATGAAGACGCCTGGCAGCTCACCGGCCGAAAAGATGACTTCTAGAAGTTTTCTGTATCGCCAAACTCCAAACCTCATCACCAGTGCTCGATTGGCGCTGGTGCCCGTTGTGTTATTTATGCTGCTTGAGTTCTGGTCAGATCCTTGGCTGAGATTTTTAGCAATGCTGATTTTGATTCTTGCTGCCTCAACCGATGGACTGGATGGTTCGATTGCAAGGCGACGTGGCCTAATCACAAACCTCGGCAAAATTTTGGATCCAATTGCCGATAAGGCACTTTTGAGTGGAGCGCTGATTGTTCTTTCAATTCTTGGAGCTGTGCCATGGGTTGCGACGATCATCATTTTGGTTCGTGAGCTTGGCATTACTGTTTATCGCTTGGTTGTCATAAAGAAGGAAGTGATCGCCGCCAGTGGTGGCGGAAAATTCAAGACGGTGATGCAGATTGTTGCGGTTTGCCTCTTCATTGCACCATTTGATTTCTTAGGCGGCTGGTATTCAGTATTTGCTCAAATAGTTTTGTGGTTCACGGTTATTTTGACGCTGTGGACGGGATTGCAGTATTTATGGCCGAAGAAATAGTTTCACTCGCAAAAAGCAAGGGCCTGCATTTGGCATTTGCTGAATCTTTGACTGCGGGCATGGTTTGTGCCCGACTGGCCGATGTGCCGGGAGCATCAAGCGTGCTGCTGGGAGGAATTACGGCTTACCAGGATCAAATCAAGAGTCAGCTTTTGGGTGTTTCACCTGCGCTTCTTCAAATGCAATCGGCTGTTGACCCAGAAGTTGCGGCGCAATTAGCCGAGGGAGTGCGGGCAAAGTTTGCATTCGCCATGCAGGTTTCTAGCGACGAAGTGATTGGTCTTTCAACCACTGGGGTTGCTGGCCCAGATCCAGTTGGCCACCACCAACCGGGTGAGGTTTACATCGGTCTCAGCTCTCGAGCAGGAACCAAGGTCTTTGCCGAGCAATTTGTCGGCGGCAGGGCGGAAATCCGGGAGGCCAGCCTGGAGAGGGTTCTGGCCATCCTGCGGGAAGAGATAGGCAATTTCTAGGTTTAACATCAGGAAACATTCAGCAGTTGGGCCTATCTTTGTCCCCAGCAGGGGGTAAATTAGGTCCCCAGGAGGAAAGTTGTTACTACTAAGGCAAGAGATTGGCGATGTTCTTCGCCAGCACCGCCAGGCCCAGGGTCAGACCCTTCGTCAGGTGGCGGCTAAAGCGTCAGTTGCGCTTGGCTACCTCTCCGAAGTAGAGCGTGGCCAGAAAGAAGTCTCCTCCGAGATTCTGGCTTCGGTTGCCGAGGCCCTAGAGGTGCCGCTTTCTGTCCTTCTCAGGGATGTTTCGGCCCGAATGGCAGTAGCTGAGGGCATCTACATTGATGACACCTTCATCCCAGACACGCTGCCTGATGACTTCATCACTGAGTCTGGCGTTTTCACTAGGCAGTGAAACTAAGCCGCTTTCACGAGCTGGTTCAAGAAGAATTTGGCCCTGATTTCGCCGCTGTAGTGCTTTCCGATACAAGGCTCGATCTACTTGCCGATAAGACCCCTATAGAGCTCCTAGCGGAGGGTGAGGACCCAAAGGCGATCTGGCAGGCTATCTGTCGGCAGCTGGCGGTGCCCGAAGATCGCTGGCAGGGCAAAAATAAGACCCCAAGACACGCCGACTGAGGTTATTCGAAATTTTGTTCGAACGCTTAGAGTTTTCTCAACTCAAGCACCATAGGGGTTATCCACAGCGTGTTGGATTTCCACCAAAGTGTCCGAGCCGCCAGCTAGCTTCTGGAGCATGGCTAAATACAGAGGAAAAGAGGACCCCATGCCAACAGCTTCAGATCGTGAAAAGGCGCTAGAAACAGCACTTGCGCAGATTGACCGTCAGTTCGGAAAGGGCTCGGTTATGAAACTGGGCAGCGAAGAGCGTGCCCCCATTGAATCCATCCCAACTGGCTCGATTGCCCTGGATGTTGCCCTCGGTATCGGTGGATTGCCCAAGGGCCGAATCGTCGAGGTTTATGGACCGGAGTCCTCTGGTAAGACCACCATCGCCTTGCACGCCATTGCCAATGCCCAAAGAGCTGGCGGAGTAGCTGCTTTCATTGACGCCGAACACGCACTTGATCCTGAGTACGCCAAAAAGTTGGGCGTAAATATTGATGAACTTTTGGTTAGCCAACCTGACACCGGTGAGCAGGCACTAGAGATTGCCGACATGCTAATTCGCTCAGGCTCAATTGACGTTATCGTCATCGACTCGGTGGCCGCACTTGTCCCAAGAGCAGAAATTGAAGGTGAGATGGGAGATGCTCACGTCGGTCTGCAGGCAAGACTTATGTCACAAGCACTGCGCAAGCTAACTGGTGCACTTAGCCAAACCAAGACCACTGCAATCTTCATCAACCAGCTGCGCGAAAAGATTGGTGTCTTCTTTGGCTCCCCTGAGACAACCGCAGGCGGAAAGGCACTTAAGTTCTATGCATCTGTTCGACTAGACATTCGCAGAATTGAAACTCTGAAAGACGGCCAGGACTCTGTTGGTAACAGAACAAGAGTGAAGGTTGTTAAGAACAAGCTTGCTGCACCATTTAGACAGGCTGAGTTTGACATCTTGTTTGGCGAGGGAATCTCTCGCGAAGGTGGTCTGATTGACTTTGGTGTCGAACAAGACATCGTGAAGAAGTCTGGTGCCTGGTATACCTATGAAGGCGAACAGCTAGGTCAGGGTAAAGAAAACTCTCGTAAGTACCTCAAGGACAATCCAGCATTGGCAGACACCATCGAGCAGAAGATCAAGATCAAGCTCGGAGTCGGCGTTCCAAGAGCAGTTGCTGATCTGCCAGTTGAGGAAGAAGCTAAGCCAAAGGCTGCCAAGGCCGCTAACGACGCATAACCATTAAATGCCGCCGAGCGAAGAAAAGCTGCAGAAGCGAGCAAAGAACGTTCTGCTTCACCAGCTCACTCGAAGTGCCAAGACAGAAAAGCAACTGCGGGATGTTTTGGAAAAGCGTGAGATTCCACAGGAACTCATCGATTGGGCCATCGCAGATTTTCTGCGAGCTGGCCTGATCGATGACGCTTCCTTCGCTCGCGGCTTTCTTGCCGCGCGGCTGGCCAAGGGAAAAGCAGTGAAGCTCATAGCAAGAGAGCTGCGTCAAAAAGGTGTGGCTGATCCCATCATCGAAGAGGTTTGTTCGGCCGTTTCAATGGAGGACCAGCAGGAGCTGGCAAACTCACTGGCTAAGCGCAGAATTGTTCGCATGGCCGCACTGGCTCCGGATGTTCGCTATCGCAGGCTCAGCGGTTTCCTTCTGCGCAGGGGATTTCCGTCGGCCGTAGTCAATTCGGCCGTGCGCTGGGCAGAGAAGCAAGGGTAAAATCCCTATGCAATGCCTCTAACTTACGAAGTCCGCACCTACGGCTGCCAAATGAACGTTCACGACAGTGAGCGAATTTCTGGCTTGCTGGAATCGGCTGGCTATGTTCTCGCCCAGGACGACAATCCAGACTTAGTCGTTTTCAATACCTGTGCTGTCAGGGAGAATGCCGACAACAAGCTCTATGGCAACCTCGGCACCATGCTCGCCAAAAAGGAAGCCAACCCCGACTTTCAAATTGCGGTGGGCGGCTGTCTTGCTCAAAAAGACCAGAGCCTTATTCAGAAGAGGGCTCCCTGGGTCGATGTGGTTTTTGGTACTCACAACATGGGTTCTTTGCCAGTGCTGCTGGAGCGAGCTCGGCACAACCAGAGCGCTGAAATTGAGATTTTAGAGTCCCTAGAAGTTTTTCCTTCAAACCTGCCAAGCAAGCGTGAGAACGCATATGCCGGTTGGGTTTCGATTTCGGTTGGCTGCAATAACACCTGCACCTTCTGCATTGTTCCCTCGCTTCGCGGAAAAGAAAAGGATCGCAGGCCTGGCGAAATTCTTGCTGAAATAAAGGCCCTCGTGGCCGATGGTGTAGTTGAAATCACTCTGCTTGGTCAAAACGTCAACACCTACGGGGTGGAGTTTGGAGATCGTGGGGCATTTGCGAAGCTGCTTCGTGCCTGCGGAGAGATCGAGGGACTCGAGCGGGTTCGCTTCACCTCGCCCCACCCTGCCGCATTTACGGAAGACGTGATTGATGCCATGGCGCAAACACCCAATGTCATGCCGCAGCTTCACATGCCATTGCAATCCGGCTCTGATTCAATTCTTCGAGCAATGAAGCGCAGCTATCGCTCTGATCGTTACCTTGGGATTTTGGAAAGCGTTCGTAGCAAAATTCCTAACGCAGCCATCACTACCGACATCATTGTTGGATTCCCAGGAGAGACCGAAGAGGACTTTCAGGCAACAATGGATGTAGTGCGAAAATCACGCTTCGCGATGGCCTACACATTCCAATACTCAAAGCGCCCCGGCACACCAGCTGCTGATATGCCAAATCAGGTTGAGAAAGAAGTTGTGCAGGAAAGATACGAGCGACTGCTAGAACTGGTGAATGAAGTTGCTTGGCAGGAAAATCAAAAACAAATTGGTCAGGAAGTTGAAGTGCTGGTAGCTAATGGCGAGGGCCGCAAAGATAGCAACACTAACCGCATGACTGGTCGCGCTAAAGATAATCGATTGGTCCACTTTGAAGTGCCAGAGGGAGGCGAGGTGCCTCGCCCTGGGGATTTGGTAACAGTTCAAGTCAGCAGAGCTGCCCCCTATTTCTTGATTGCCGAGTCACTAGAGGGGTCTAAGTATCAGGTTCGCAGGACAGCCGGCGGCGACGCCTCCGATCGCGCTGCGGCTGAATCTTGTTCAACCGGCAAGGTCAATCTGGGGATTCCGATTAGAGCAAGGCGTGGCTGAAATTATTGCGGTGGTCGGAGCGACCGCCAGTGGCAAGTCCTCGCTAGCTATAGAAATTGCAAAAAGCTTAGGCAACGCTGAGATTATCAACGCAGATGCAATGCAGCTCTACCGTGGCATGGATATCGGAACGGCAAAGCTATCTGAGGATCAAATGCAAGGTCTGCCGCATCACCTGCTCTCAGTAGTGGAACCAACAGTTGACCTAACGGCAGTTGAATATCGCGAGATGTTTGATGACGCTCTGGAGCAAGTAATTGCCCGCGGCAACAGACCTGTTGTTGTAGGCGGAAGCACGCTTTACTTGGCTTCGGCACTAGACAATCTTGAGTTTGCACCCACTGACCCAAAGCTTCGGGAAGAGCTGGAGGCCGAATCCGAGCGAGTAGGTGCACTAACAATGCATGAAAAGCTAGCAATGCTGGACCCCATTGCAGCTGAGAAAATACCGGCTGCTAACAAACGCAGGGTTATCCGAGCACTGGAAGTGGTAACACTGAGCGGAAAGAGCTTTGCGTCTTCACTTCCAACCCCCAGTTATCGCAGACCCACAATTCAGATTGCCATTGATGTTCCCAGGGATCAGCTGATTGACCGAATAGAAGACAGGGTCAAGTTGATGTGGCAGCAAGGACTGGTCGCTGAAGTTGAGGTCTTGCTTGCAAAGTATGGAAAACTCTCCGCCACTGCCGCGGTGGCGATTGGATATAAGCAAGCCATTGCGCAACTCAATGGTGATATGACTGAGGCTGAGGCGATTGAAGAAACGGTTTTCTTGACACAGCGATATGCCAAGAAGCAGCGAACCTGGTTCAATCGGGATCAGAGAATTCATTGGATCAATCCGCAGCAGGATCTGCTTCCGCAAGCCCTAGAGCTGATTAGGCTGTAGCAATGGGTTTGCAATTCACCAAGGGTCAAGGGACAGGAAACGACTTTGTTCTGCTGATGGACAAAGTGGGTCAACTTGATCTTTCGGAAGCCGAAATAAGAAAAATCTGCAATCGCAATTTTGGTATTGGTGCAGATGGCCTGATTATTGCAAGACCAACCAAGGGGAGTGAAGTTGCAGCGCTGCTGAATGAAGAGCCCGCTGCCGAATGGTTCATGGACTACAGAAATAAAGACGGTTCTAAGGCAGAGATGTGTGGCAATGGCATTCGGGTCTTTGCTCGTTACCTTCTTGAACATGGTCTGGTTAGTTTTGAGGCGGGAAGTACTCTGCCAATTGCAACAAGAGCGGGGATCAAAGATTTGACACAGACCGCAACCGGTTTTGCGGTTGATCTCGGCACCTGGCGGATTTCTGAGGAAGAAGTGCTTGTCAAAAGTTACGGGTTGAAGGTTGCCAGGCCTGGACTGCACGTCAATCTTGGTAATCCGCACGTCGTGGTGGCACTAGCCGACCTGACAGAACTTGAAGACCTAGATCTCCACAGAACGCCAGAGCTTGACCCACCTGCTCCGGATGGTGCAAACGTTGAATTCGTGGTTCCTTCCGATCCTTTGATCGACGAAGGAGTAGCGAGTTTGACCATGCGTGTACACGAGAGAGGAGTTGGCGAGACTCTTAGCTGCGGCACCGGTGTTGCGGCAGCAGCCATTGCAATTCGTCACTGGGCTGGTGGTACACAAAACAATTGGCGCGTATCAGTTCCCGGTGGAGAGCTTGCAGTAAAAATGTTTGGTTCTGAAGATGGTGAGCGCGTAGCTATCAGTGGGCCTGCTGAACTTAGTTTCAGTGGGACTTGGGTGAACTAGCCACTTCTATTACCCAGTAGCCCTTTTCATTGGCAAGCCTTCGCACTTCGTGATTAGAAAACTGCTCGGCCAACCACTTCATCAAGCTTTCCGCACCCAGTTGCTTTTGAACAACCAAGACGGCTTTTCCGTTTGGATTTAGCTTGTTCAGGTAAGTAGTCAAGAGTTCATGCAGTGCCAATTTCCCAATACGAATGGGTGGATTGGACCAGATTTCGTCGAATTTGATTTCACTTGGTAGTTGATCCGCCAGTACAGCTTGAAAGTTTGTAAGTTCTAAAGCCTTCGAATTTTGATTTGCCAGCTCAACGCTTCTGCTGTTTACATCGACTCCCCAAACTTTCGTGGCGGGGGATAGCTTCGCAATTGAAATACCAATGGGACCCCAGCCGCAGCCAAGGTCAAGTATTGTGCCCTGCTTTGGAAACTGATTTGCCAGGCTCAGCAGGACTGCGGTTCCTTTGTCCAGCTTGCCGCTGCTAAAGGTCCCAGCTGCTGCCTGCAGGCGAAGTGCCTGCCCAGCCACGCTGAACTCAACGGGCTTGAGTTTCTGATTAGTGCTGGGATTAGCACTGAAATAGTGTTCACTACTCACCCGACCAATCTATTGGAGCCTTAGTCTTTAGTCAGATGGAAAACGAGACAACTCTTCAACGCATTCTCCGCCGCGGAGCTAGTGCCCCTAACGATTATGACGGGGACCAGCTGGAGCTGGAGGAGCGTGAATCCCTTCGGCGCGTAACTGGGCTCTCCACTGAGTTGGAGGACATCAGTGAAGTCGAGTATCGAAAGCTAAGGATTGAGCGCGTCATATTGATTGGCGTTTGGGGTCAGGGAACCTACGAGCAAGCAGAGAATTCACTTCGGGAATTGGCGGCCCTGGCAGAAACAGCTGGGGCAGTGGTTCTGGCTGGGGTGCTGCAGAGAAGGCCGATGCCTGATCCAACCAGCTACTTGGGTAAAGGAAAGGCGCAAGAGCTGAAAGAGTTAGCAAAAGAACTCAAGGCTGACACCGTTATTGCCAATACTGAACTTGCTCCATCTCAGCGCAGAGCGCTAGAGGACATAGTAAAGATCAAGGTCATTGACCGCACCGCAATCATCCTCGACATCTTCGCTCAGCACGCCAAGAGCAAGGAGGGTAAAGCACAGGTTGAGCTAGCTCAACTTGAGTACTTACTGCCAAGACTTCGAGGTTGGGGTGAATCAATGTCGAGACAGGCCGGTGGTCAAGCGGCTGGCGGTATGGGTATCGGTTCGCGTGGACCTGGTGAAACCAAGATTGAACTTGATCGAAGGCGCATCAATACTCGAATGGCAAAGCTACGTAGAGAAATTTCGACCATGAAAAATGCCCGTGACACAAAGCGAGCAAAAAGAGAGAAGTCTGCCATTCCGCAAGTTGCCATTGCCGGCTACACAAATGCCGGTAAGTCTTCTTTACTGAATCGACTTACCAGAGCCGGGGTTTTGGTTGAGAATGCCCTATTCGCCACTCTGGATCCAACCGTTCGAAGACATGAGACACCCGATGGTAGGCAATACACACTGTCTGACACCGTTGGGTTCGTAAGGAATTTGCCTCATCAGTTAGTAGAAGCTTTTCGCTCGACTTTGGAAGAGATTGCGGCTGCTGATTTGATTGTTCATGTTGTGGACGCTACAGATCCAGATCCACTTGGCCAAATCAGCACAGTGAGAGAGGTAATTGCAGATGCCGGGGCTGGGGCAATTACAGAGCTAGTTGTTTTCAACAAGATTGATTTGGTCGACGAGCGAAGACAGGTTGAACTACGCGGTTTGGTGCCTGGTGCAGTTTTAGTCTCCACTAGAACCGGTACTGGAATTGAAAAGCTGGAAAGTGAAATTGCCGCTTTGCTACCAAAACCGGAAGTTGAGTTCAGGGGAGTGGTTCCATACTCACGAGGAGACTTAGTCTCTCGTGCGCATCTCAGCGGCAAAGTTTTAGAAACAGAATATTTGGAAGAAGGCACCAAGTTACATGCGATGGTGTCAGAAGAATTAGCGGCTGAGCTTGAAGCTGCTAGATCCCTCTAAGTACTGCTACGACTTTTCCAAGAATTACCGCATGGTCTCCAAGAATTGGTTCGAAAGCGCTGTTTCGGGGAAGTAGCCAGGTGTGACCATCGCGCTGCTTGAAGGTTTTGACTGTTGCCTCATCTTCAATCAAGGCGGCAACAATGTCACCATTGTCAGCGGTCTGCTGCTGTCGAACAACCACCCAGTCGCCATCGCAAATTGCAGCATCGATCATCGACTCACCAACCACTTTGAGAAGGAAGAGATCTCCCTGTCCTACTAGCTGGCGAGGCAGAGTGAAGACATCTTCAACGTTTTGATCCGCTGTAATTGGGATACCAGCTGCAATTCGACCTACCAGGGGTACATAAGCGGTGTCTGCAGTTGAAATCTCACCTGGGGCATCCTCGCCCAAGAGGTCAATGGTCCTAGGTCGACGTGGGTCCCTGGAAAGGTAGCCCATGAGCTCTAGCTTGTTCAGCTGGTGCGACACGCTGGCAGTGGAGGATAGACCGACCGCCTCACCAATTTCTCGCATGCTTGGGGCGTAGTTCCGCTCCTGCATGGACTCCCGGATTACGTCCAATATGCGGCTTTGGACCGCCGTTAAGCCCTTTTCCATGGCTACCTCCATAAATGTCGGTGGCTAGTGGTTATCTCTAGCTATCGAAACTGTATTCGGATTTGGCCAAAAATCCAAACACATTTTCGAGAAATATCGAAAAAAGGACGAAAAATCCTTGCTTTTGGCCAGGGTGTTTCTATACTTAGAACAAATGTTCGAAAGAAAGATTCGAACAGAAGGGAAAGAGATGCAGGTTCTAGGCAATTACCGTCTGACGAACCCTCGTCGGCTGCTTCGCGCTTTGGCTGTTCTAGCCTTGGCCGCAGGACTTAGCGTGCTGGGAATCACTGGTTCGGTTGCTACTAGCGACGCCCCACGTGAACTGGAGTATCTCACCGTTGGTCAAGGGGACACCCTCTGGTCGCTAGCGCAAGACCACGCGTCTGGTGATCCAAGAGACTGGATTGCAGAAGTAGTTTTGCTCAATGGTTTGACCACCTCTGAGTTGGCTCCGGGCCAGCAAATAGCACTGCCGTAACAAGCTGGCTACCATTTACGAGTGAGCACACTCGACGATCTGCCAATTCGTGATGACCTTCGTGGTCAGAAACCTTACGGTGCTCCGCAGTTATCAGTGCCAGTTTCACTGAATGTCAATGAGAATACTTTTGGAATTCCAGAACCCGTTGCTCTTGCGATAGTTGAGAAGCTGGCCAAAGCGACCATCACACTAAATCGATATCCAGATCGGGAATTTCTTGAACTAAGACAGCAGTTAGCTGGTTTTCTTGGTCACGGCTTATCTGCTGAACAAATCTGGGCCGCTAACGGTTCTAATGAAATCTTGCAACAGCTATTTAGCGCTTTTGGAGGACCGGGTAGGAAAGCACTGAGTTTTGGACCTACCTATTCCATGTATCCGAACATTGCGAGAACGACTCTCACACAGTACAAAGAGAAACCCAGGGCCGCAGAATTCACTGTTACGCCAGAAATAGTTGAGCAGGCAATTTCTGAGGAAGCGCCCAACATTGTGATTATTTGCGCTCCCAACAATCCAACCGGTACAGCCGTATCGCTTGAGGTTATTGAGCGGGCCTATGCTGCGACAACTGGCATCCTCATCGTGGATGAGGCATACGCTGAATTTTCTGAGGGACCATCAGCACTTTCACTTCTTCCTGGTCGGCCAAGACTAGTTGTTTCTCGAACTATGAGTAAGGCATTTGCCTTCGCCGGGGCTCGACTGGGATATCTGGCAGCGGATTCAGCGGTGGTGGATGCCCTGCGGATAGTTCGCTTGCCATACCACCTCTCTGCTTTGACGCAGGCCGCCGCATCGGCCGCTCTTGAGCATTCAGCTTTGCTGCTTCAAAACGTGCAGAAGATCAAGCTGCAGCGCAATCGAATTTTTGAGGCAACTAAAGAGTGGGGTCTTAAGCCTTACCTATCCGATGCCAACTTTGTTTTGGTTGGTGGTTTTGAAAGTCCCGAGCAGGTCTTTGAGAAACTCCTGCAGGCTGGAGTTTTGGTGCGCAACGTCGGTATTCCAAACACCTTGCGAATCACCGCGGGAACAGAGGTTGAGACCACAAAATTACTTGCTGAACTTGCGCTCGTTCTTGACTAGACTTTTAGCAATCCCCAACGAAGGCTTTCCATGTCCCGTATTGCCAAGCTGACTCGTCAGACGAGCGAGTCCAGTGTTGAGTTGGAGCTGAACCTGGATGGCACCGGCAAATCAGAAATTGAGACAACGGTTCCTTTTTATAACCACCTCTTAACTGCTCTCAGTAAGCACTCTCTAATTGATCTCAAGGTATTGGCCAAGGGCGATACAGATATCGATGTTCACCACACCGTGGAGGATGTCGCGATTGTCCTGGGTCAGGCCCTCAGGCAGGCGCTTGGAGACAAGGCTGGGGTTGCCCGTTATGGCGATGCCTTAGTTCCGCTAGATGAGGCACTAGCGAGAGCAGTTGTTGATCTTTCTGGTCGCAGCTATTTGGTGCACACGGGGGAACCGGCTGGCTTTGAATACCACCTGATTGGTGGCCACTTCACCGGCTCCTTGGTTCGTCACGTTTTTGAGGCCATTGCTCACAATGCGCAGATTACTTTGCACATAAATGTTTTAGCAGGACGCGACGCACACCACATTGCTGAAGCAGAGTTCAAGGCTTTTGCTCGTGCGCTTAGAAAAGCGGTAGAGAAGGACGCGCGAGTCTCCGGCATCCCTTCCACCAAGGGATCTCTGTGACAAAAGTTGCCCTCCTTGATTATGGAAGCGGCAACGTTCACTCTGCTGCCAAGGCATTAGCTGCCGCGGGGGCGGATGTCAGTTTGACCAATGATAAAGATCTGCTTCTGGAATCGGCGGGTCTAGTCATACCTGGAGTCGGAGCTTTCGATGCAGTGATGAGTAGTCTTCGCGCGCTGGATGTGGCGGGGATCATCGACAAGCGACTGACCAGCGGCAAGGCAGTCTTAGGAATTTGTGTCGGTATGCAGGTTCTATTTGAAAGCGGCGCAGAAAACGGTGGCTCCGCAGGATTTGGTCAATGGCCAGGGGTTGTTGAAAAACTGTCAGCGCCAATTCTTCCTCACATGGGATGGACGCAGGTCGAGACAGATCCGCAGAGCACATTATTTCGGGGTTTAGATGGAGAGCGGTTTTACTTTGTTCACTCTTATGCAGTGAAGAAGTGGGAGCTGGATATTCAGCCTCCGTTCAAGAAGGCAGCTGTGAGTTACGCAACCCACGGGGAGAAATTTCTAGCAGCAGTTGAGAATGGACCACTCAGTGCTACACAGTTCCATCCTGAGAAGTCTGGTAAAGCAGGCTTACGACTATTGGAGAATTGGGTAGCGTCACTTTAGGGAATTATGAAACTAGAACTTTTACCGGCTGTTGATGTCGCTAATGGGCAAGCGGTCAGGCTTACCCAAGGTGAGGCCGGCACCGAAGAGAGTTTTGGACACCCATTGCAAGCTGCGCTTGATTGGATTGAGGCAGGTGCGGAGTGGATTCACCTGGTTGATTTAGATGCCGCTTTTGGCAGGGGAAACAATCAGGCTGTTATCCAAGAAGTCATTCAACAAAGTGGCCAAACCAAGATCGAGCTTTCTGGCGGCATTCGCGATGACCGCTCCTTGGAGTCGGCGCTCGCAATGGGAGCTACAAGGGTAAATCTTGGCACGGCAGCTCTTGAAGATCCGAACTGGACTGCATCGGTAATTGAAAAGTACTCCGACCAAATTGCGGTTGGCCTGGATGTGCGAGGCACAACCTTGGCAGCCAGGGGTTGGACCAAGGAGGGCGGTGACCTGTTCGAGGTTCTGCAGCGACTAGAAGATGCTGGCTGTGCACGCTATGTGGTGACGGATGTCACAAAGGATGGGACACTCCGCGGACCCAATTTAGAACTGCTGAAGATGGTTATGAGTAAAACCGATAAGCCGGTGGTGGCTTCTGGTGGAATTTCTTCGCTCGAGGATATTGAGAACCTAGTTGGCTTGGTGCCCCTTGGCTTGGAAGGTGCAATTCTTGGAAAGTCGCTGTATGCCGGTCGGTTTACCCTCCAGCAAGCTCTAGAGATTGCAAATGGATAAATTCCATGACTCAGCCGGTGTTCCTTGGGAAGGTCGGGAGTTCTCCGAAAATACTTTTGCAAACGATGATGGATCAGCACCACTGCTAATTGCAAATGCTTTGAGAAAGACCCCAGTTGATCTGAGTGAACTTTTTAGAGCCCTCCAAACTAGTCGTCTATTGGTCCCGCTACTGGCGGAACTCGGGAAGACAGAGATTGGACCATTTGGTCAACCGGTCGACAAGAGCGCTGAGTTATCGGTCGTAGCAGTCTCAACTCCCGATGGACTTTCTGCGCTGCCAGCCTTTAGCAGTGTCGAACAGATGAATGCATGGAACAAAAGCGCTAGGCCAGTGCCGATTGATGCAAAAAGAGTTGCGCTCGCCGCAATTGGAGAAGGTCACAGCAGAGTTGTTTTGGATCCTGCGGGTCGCTCAATCGGAATTCGTAGACCATTTCTTTCGGCGCTTGCCCAGCAAAAGGAATGGTCTCCGCCGCACCAAAATGCAAAAGTTTTCGAACTGGTGCAAAGCGCTGCTGCAAAGAATCAAATTGCCGGAGTCAAATTGAGGGATGGAGACCCAGATTTCAGTTTGCGGTCAGCAGAACTCATAATTGAACTTGCTCTTGAGCCTGGCTTGTCGAAAACTGCCTTAGATCAGCTTCTTACGAATTTCACAAGTGATTTACAATCACAAGAATTTCTAGAACTCGTGGATTCGGTTTCTTATCGAGTAGTGAGTGCTAGCTAACAGGCCCAGTGAACTTTTCGCCTGGTCCTTGGCCCGGTGGGTCAGCAATCACAGAAGCCTCACGGAAGGCCAATTGCAGTGAGCGCAAGCCATCGCGCAATGGGCGGGCGTGGTGATCACCAATCTCAGTCGCTGCTGCTGTTACCAGTCCGGCTAGGGCATGGATTAGCTTTCTTGCCTCATCTAAATCAGCTGGCTGGTCCTCGGCTAGGCCGCAGTGGACCGCCGCCGCACTCATCAGGTGGACGGCCGCGGTATTGATGATTTCGACGGCGGGGACTTCGGCTATATCTCTGGCTGCGCTATCCAAACTGGCTCTTCTTCCTTAGGTCTTTCTCTGCTAGAGTAGCCCAGGCTCTGAGCGAAAGCTCAGCTATGAAAGTGGATTGAATTCCCACCAGCCAACCGCTTCTAAAGGTTGTCTTGGTAAGACTTTTGATCTATTTTCGTGCGCTATCCGGCGAGCTAAAACGGTTAAAAGGAGCAAAGTATCAGCGATCCGCGCGTCAATGAGCGTATTCGGGTTTCGCAGGTTCGACTAATTGGACCAACCGGAGAGCAAGTCGGGGTTGTACCCATCGAGCGAGCACTAAAGCTGGCTCAGGATGCAGATCTTGATTTGGTCGAGGTTGCACCGGATTCAAATCCTCCGGTCTGCAAAATCATGGACTTTGGAAAGTTCAAATACGAAGCAGCTCAAAAGGTGCGGGAAGCGAGAAAGAACCAGGTCAACACCATCCTGAAAACCGTGCGATTCGGACTAAAAATCGATGACCACGACTATCAGACAAAGGTAAACCAGGTTCAAAAGTTCCTGAAGGCTGGCGACAAGGTGAAGGTAATGGTCGTCTTCCGCGGCCGCGAGCAGTCCAGACCAGAAATTGGTGTGAAGCTGCTGCAGCGAGTTAGCGAAGAAGTCGGCGATGCCGGAGTCGTGGAGTCAACCCCATCCATTGACGGAAGAAACATGGTCATGGTGATTGGACCAACTAAAAACAAAGCTGAGGCAAGAGCCGAAGCAAAGCGCTCACAACCAAAGAGTGACGCGCAGGTGACTAAGGAATAAGGAGAGATCATGCCGAAGATGAAGACCCACTCGGGCGCCAAGAAGCGTTTTCGCGTAACTGGCAGCGGCAAGATTATGAAGCAGCAGATCAACATGCGCCACAACCTGGAGCACAAGAGCTCACGCAGGACACGTCGCCTGAATCAAGATCAATTGGTTTCGCCAGCAGATTACAAGAAGCTCAAGAAGCAGCTTGGTTTCTAGGTAGAGGAGAGAAGAAATGGCAAGAGTAAAAAACGCTGTCAATGCTCTGAAGAAGCGTCGCGTAGCTCTCGAGCGCGCACACGGTTACCGTGGTCAGCGCTCCAGGCTCTACCGCATGGCCAAGCAGCAGATTCTGCACTCGCTGGTTTATGCATACAACGACCGTCGCAAGCGCAAGGGTGACTTCCGCAGATTGTGGATCTCACGTATCAATGCTGCAGCTCGTCTAAACGGAATGACCTACAACCGCTTTATCCAGGGCCTAGCGCTTGCTGGAATTGAAGTTGACCGTCGCATTCTTGCTGACATGGCTGTGCACGACCCAAAGGCATTCGCAGCAATCGTTGCAAGTGCTAAGGCTGCGCTTCCAAAAGACGTGAACGCCAAAAAGGTTAGCTAGTGATTACAGACCCCGGTTCATCCAGGGTCAAGGCGGTAACACGCCTTACACAAAAAGATGCCCGGCAAGAAACCGGGCTCTTTTTGTTGGAGGGGCCGCAGGGACTCAAGGAGTTAACCCAGTATCCAGAGATAGTGCATGAAGTCTTTGTCACTGAGGCTGCTGCTGAGAGGTATGCCGAGCTGCTTGAATCTCTGAGAGAGCAGAATTGCTCAATCGAGATTGTCTCAGACAAAGTCATGGACAAGCTCTCCGAGACAAAAACCCCGCAAGGTGTTGTTGCTGTAGTTCACCAGCAGCATGTCGATCTGGCAGATGTCCTTGACAGTAGCCCAAGACTTTTGGCGGTGCTGGATCGAATTCAAGACCCAGGCAATGCTGGCACAATCCTTCGCGCGGCTGACGCTGCAGGAGTTGATGGCGTACTGTTCTCAGCTGAGTCGGTTGATGTCTATAACGGCAAGGTTGTTAGGTCGACCGCGGGCAGCCTTCTGCATGTGCCGGTGGTAACCGGGCTGAGCCTTCCAGAGGCACTTGCCCAAATACGCGAAAAGGGACTGCAGATCCTGATTGCCGATGCCGGAGGAACACCAATCACTCAACTTAGTCAGCAGTTTCTAGTCAAACCAACTGCCTGGGTGTTTGGAAACGAGGCGGGGGGAGTTGACCCTCAGCTTGCAAGCTTGGCCGATCAGGTCGTATCAATACCTATTTATGGGTCAGCTGAGTCCCTCAATCTGGCAACAGCAGCTTCGATATGCGTCTACACCAGCGCCTTCGCTCAGCGGTCTGCTCGCTAAACTTGTCCAGATGGCGGTCACTAATAAAGAGGTAAGCGAGGCATTGGCGTCCTCGCAAGCAAGCCTTCGTTCTATTTCAACTGCCCAAGAGCTAAGGGCCGCCAAGAGTGCGCTGGTGGGTGAGAATTCACCACTAAGTCAGCTTTACTCCCAAATTAAGTCATTACCCGCAGACCAACGAGCCGAAGCTGGAAAACTGGTGGGTGGAGCAAAAGCTCAATTCGAGGAAGAGTTTCAAGCCAAGGAAGCAGAGCTTGAAAAAATTGCTCGCACAGAACAACTTTCGAAGGAGCGAGTTGACCTCACCGCCGCTGGATCTGTAATTCCACACGGCGCTCGCCATCCACTCTCTTTATTGATGGATCAAATCGGTGATGTGTTCATTGGAATGGGCTGGGAAATTGCTGATGGCCCAGAGCTTGAAAATGAATGGTTCAACTTTGATGCTCTCAACTTCCATCCAGATCACCCAGCCCGGGCAATGCAAGACACCTTCTTTGTTGCACCGGTTGAAAATCATTTACTGCTCAGAACCCACACCTCACCAGTTCAAGTTAGGTCGCTGCTTGAAAGAGAGTTGCCGGTTTACGTGTTGTGTCCGGGACGAGTATTTAGAACAGATGAATTAGATGCCACGCATACGCCTGTCTTTCATCAGGTTGAGGGATTAGCCGTTGACAAAGGTTTGACAATGGCCGATCTGCGCGGGACTCTTGAACACTTTGCTCGTGTCATGTTTGGCGATGAAGCAAAAATCAGATTGCGCCCAAGCTTCTTCCCCTTTACTGAACCGTCAGCGGAACTTGATGTTTGGCACCCAGGTGCCAAGGGTGGTGCACGCTGGGTTGAGTGGGGCGGCTGTGGAATGGTCAATCCAAATGTTCTAAGAGCCGCTGGTATTGACCCCGATGTTTACTCTGGCTTTGCTTTCGGAATGGGCATCGAAAGAACCTTGATGTTCCGCAACGGTGTCACTGATATGCACGACATGGTTGAGGCGGACATTAGATTCTCGAGACAGTTTGGCTCGGTGATCTAATGAAGGTTCCTCTTAGTTGGCTAGCTGAATATGTCGAGCTTGTAGAAGACAATCCAAGGTCCGTAATGGAGCAATTGGTAAGGGTTGGAATCGAGGAAGAATCTGCAATCGGTGGAGACATTTCCGGACCAGTTGTCGTGGGCCAGGTTTTAGAGTTTGTTGAAGAGCCGCAGTCAAACGGCAAGACAATTCGCTGGTGCCAGGTGCAGGTTGCAAAGGATGGGCCGGAATCAGTTCGAGGAATTGTCTGCGGAGCTAGAAACTTTGAGGTTGGGGACAAAGTTGTCGTCTCGCTCCCTGGCGCGGTTCTTCCAGGTGGCTTCGCGATCAGTGCTAGAAAAACCTACGGCCATGTCTCTGACGGCATGATTGCTTCTGCCCGAGAGCTCGGACTAGGCGATGATCATGCCGGAATTCTTCGACTGCATGAAATTGGTATCGATGCTGAGATTGGAACTGATGCAATTGCTTTGCTGGGTCTAGGGGAGTCGGCGGCGGAAGTAAACGTCACGCCTGATCGCGGCTACTGCCTGTCAATAAGAGGAATTGCCCGCGAGTATTCGCACGCAACAGGAAAGAAGTTCAAGGATCCAGCATCGCTATGGAAGCCGCTAACGGGTCAAGGGTTTGGGCTCAAAGTCACTGACTCGGCACCGATCCATGGCAATCCTGGCTGCTCGGGTTTTGCACTGTTAGCCGTTGAAGGAATAGATGCGAAAGCACCGACTCCAGCTTGGATGGCAACAAGACTCAAACTAGCGGGAATGCGATCAATTTCAATTGCGGTGGACATTACCAACTACGTCATGCTGGAGTTGGGTCAACCACTTCACGCATACGACCTCGACAAACTAACCGGTGGAATTACTGTCCGCCGAGCAATTCCAAAAGAGGAAATTCTCACTTTGGATGGAAAGCAACGTCGCCTAGATGTTGAGGACTTATTGATTTGCGATGATTCAGGACCAATTGGTATTGCTGGTGTCATGGGTGGCGCAACCACAGAGGTATCCGAAAGCACAAGCAGGGTGTTGCTTGAGGCAGCAGTGTTTGACCCAATTTCAATTTCTCGCACCGCTCGCCGTCACAAATTGCCTTCGGAGGCTTCCAAGCGATTTGAGCGTGGAGTGGATCCAGAAGTCAGCGCTGTTGCAGCACACCGCGCTGCCAATCTGCTCGAGGAGCTTGCCGGTGGAAAAATTTCAAAACTTGGTGCAGATTACAAAACTAAGTTAGATCGGACTGAAATTGAATTGCCGCTTGACTATGCCAGTGAACTAATTGGGTTTGAGTACTCTGCAAAGCAAGTTACAAATGCCCTCGAGTTGATTGGCTGTGAAGTAAAGACAAAATCAAAGTCTTACTTGGTTACCCCACCTAGCTGGCGACCAGATCTGAAACACAAGACGGATCTAGTTGAAGAGGTAGCTCGCTTAGTCGGTTACCACGAGATTCCAGCCACCCTCCCGGTTGCCCCGCCAGGTCGCGGACTAACTCGAAATCAAAAACTAAGAAGAAGCATTCTGTCTAACTTGGTGGGCGGGGGAATGGTAGAAGTTCTCAACTATCCATTTGTTTCTCCAGAGCAAAACAAGTACTTCTCTAAGCAATTTGGCGTGGAGCTTGAAAACCCGCTGCAAGGTGAATATCCAGAACTCAGAAAAGAGCTGCTTCCTGGCCTACTACTTGCAGCCGCCAGAAACATTTCAAGGGGTCTAACGGATGTGGCAATTTTTGAAGAGGGAACAGTCTTCCATCTAACATCTGGGAAGCCGGTACTTGATCTTCCAGTCGGCAATCAAAGGCCAAGCAAAGAAGTGCTACAGCAGCTAAATGATTCGATACCTTCCCAGCCAAGACATCTAGCTGGCGTATTTACTGGTGATTGGGTTTCGGCTTCGCCAACAAATTCAGCGATTGAATCTGGTTATCCGCAAGCCATCTCCGCTCTGAGAAGTGCGCTGCACGCTGTCGGCTTGAGTTATCAACTAGAACAGGTTGAGTTGGACGGGCTGCACCCTGGTCGCTCGGCTCGTGTGCTAATTGGTGAAAACTCGGTAGGTCTGGTTGGTGAGCTGCATCCAGATTTGGCTGATGAACTGCACCTTCCAAGAAGGGTCGGTGTTTTTGAAATTGACCTTGATCGAATTTACTCGCTTTCGCCATCGGTCATCACTGCAACTGAAGTTATCGCAATGCCAGCACTCACGCAGGATCTATCACTGGTAGTTCCAGAATCAGTTAGTGCTCAGGCGATTCAATTTGTGTTGGTGGAGTCTGCAGGGGAGCTGCTTGAGAGCCTTCGCTTGGTGGATGAGTATCAAGGAACTGGGATAGAGCCAGGTAAGAAATCTTTGACTTTCACAATGGTCTTTCGGGATAGGGAAAAAACCCTTACCCAGAATGAAGCAAATGCCGTCAAACTATATGCTGTGCAGGCTTGTCAAGAAAAGTTTGGAGCCGAGCTTAGATCATGACATTGAGAGTTGCAGTTGCCGGAGCCAGTGGTTACGTTGGCGGCGAGCTATTGCGCTTGATTGCCAATCACCCCGAATTAGAACTTGCGACAGTAACGGCTGGAGAAAATGCAGGGGAAAAACTCGGGCAGTTCCATCCGCACCTGAGCAAATTTTCACATTTAGTGCTGGCAGAGACTTCAGCCCAAACGCTTGCAAATCATGATGTGGTGTTTCTTGCACTGCCGCATGGAAAAAGCGCTGAGGTAGCCAATCAGCTAAGTGATGAAACTCTGGTTATTGATTGCGGTGCAGACTTCAGACTGAGCTCAGCCACTGAGTGGCAAAAGTACTACGGCGGAAACCACGCCGGCACCTGGCCATACGGAATGCCAGAGCTCACTCTTGCCGAGGGTGGGAAAATGCGCGGAAGACTGCGTTCGGTCAAGAGAATTGCAGTGCCAGGTTGCAACGTAAGTGCCGTTACATTAGCGATTGCTCCGGCTTTGACTGCTGGCTTGATTGAGCCGGAAGATTTAGTTGCGACTTTGTCCGTTGGTACATCAGGTGCTGGAAGAAGTTCAAAGAGCGAATTATCGGCAAGCGCTATGGCTGGTAACGCAAGGGCCTATTCCGTGGCCGGTGCACACCGCCACATTCCAGAGATTCTTCAAAATGTTGAGGTTTCTGGTGGACTGCCAGGGACCATTTCATTCAATCCAGTCTTGATTCCAATTTCACGGGGAATTATTTCCGTGGTGAACGCAAAACCAACTAGCAGATTCTCAATTGAAACCATTCGCGAAGTTTACATAGATGCCTACGGAGAAGAACCTTTTGTTGATTTCACTTTGGAAGAGCTGCCTGAAATAAAAGCGGTTGTCGGTGGAAATCGTGCACAGGTTTGGGTTGGGTTCGATCAAAGAGCCAACCGTGTCGTGTTTATAAGCGTTCTAGACAACTTGGTGAAGGGAACTGCAGGCGCAGCCATTCAGAGCATGAATCTTGCTTTGGGACTTCCTGAAGTGATGGGATTATCAGGTGATGGGGTAGCGCCTTGAGCGTAACTTTTCCAAAGGGATTCCTCGCCTCCGGAGTAGCTGCGGGACTCAAAGCAAGCGGCAATCCTGATGTTGCTCTGGTTGTGAATCAAGGCCCGCAATTATCGGCAAGCGCAGTCTTTACATCAAATCGCTGCAAGGCAAATCCGATTCTGTGGTCGATAGAGGCTGTCAAAGATCAACAGGCTAAGGCAGTCGTTCTAAATTCCGGGGGAGCAAACTGCTACACCGGTCCACAAGGATTTCAAACTACTCACCAAAGTGCGGAACTGGTTGCCTCGCTTTTGGACTGCTCAGCGCAGGATGTGATTGTTTGTTCTACCGGCATTATTGGTGAGCAGCTCGATAGAGAAAAGCTATTTGAAGGCATAAAAACGGCCAAGGAGCAGCTATCAGAAAACGGTGGCGAGACTGCTGCGCTGGCAATTATGACTACGGATTCGGTCCCAAAGCTTTCACGGGCTGAATCACCTAGTGGTTGGCGAATTGGGGGGATGGCAAAGGGTGCTGGAATGCTAGCTCCTGCCCTTGCAACCATGCTCGTGGTTATTACGACCGACGCAATTATTGAACCATCTGCTTTGGAGAAAGCCCTTCGTAATGCTGTTAGAAAGAGCTTCGACCGACTTGATTCGGATGGAGCGACTTCGACGAACGATCAAGTGACGCTTCTTTCATCGGGTGCCAGTGAGGTGAAGGCTGACTCCGCTGAATTTGAAGCCTTGCTCGAGCAGGTTTGCCTAGATCTGGCTAGGCAGTTGATGTCAGATGCCGAGGGGGCATCACACAACATCTATATAGAGGTTTGCTCTGCCGCTAGCGAGGAAGATGCCGTTGAGGTCGCCAGGGCAATTGCTCGTAACAATCTTTTCAAAACCGCAATTTATGGCAACGATCCAAACTGGGGGAGAATCTTGGCTGCAATCGGAACTACCAATGCCAGCTTTGATCCCTACAACATAGATGTCTCGATAAACGGGGTATTGGTGTCAGCCAAGGGAGCTCCTGCTGAAGACCGTTCATTGGTTGACTTGAGTCCCAGAGATGTCAGAATCTCAATTGAACTAAATTCTGGCGAAAGTAGTGCGACAGTGATGACCAACGATCTCACGGTTGCCTATGTGAACGAGAACAGTGCATACTCCAGCTAATGATTGAAGCTAATCCAGACAGCGCTATGGCGCGCGTAAAGGCAGAGACTCTGATTGAGTCTCTGGATTGGTTGCGGCAGTTTCACGACAAGGTAATTGTCATAAAGTTTGGCGGCAACGCCATGGTGGATGAGGAGTTGCAGAGAGCATTTGCTCAGGATGTTTCATATCTTCGCTACGTTGGAATCAAGCCAGTCGTTGTCCACGGCGGAGGACCTCAAATCACTGCACGACTAGCAGAGCTTGGTATTGAAAGCGTTTTTCGGGCGGGAATGCGCGTGACCGACGAGCAGTCGATCCCTGTAATAAAGGATGTTCTCAGAAATCAAATAGGTGCGCAGCTGTCTGAACTAATTGAAGAGGCCGGCGCTGCGGCCAAAGTATTGTCGGGTGAGGATGAGAATTTATTCAAAGCCGTGAAGGTGCAGGGACAATCGGCGGAGGGGCCAGTCGATTTGGGATTGGTCGGCGAAGTTAGATCGGTTAATCCTCGCGCGGTTCTAAATGCCATTGAAAACTCAGTAGTGCCAGTGATTTCTTCAATTGCTCCAACTGTAGACGGACAGCTTCTAAACGTGAATGCAGATTTGGCTGCCGCCGCATTGGCAGTTGCCGTTGGCGCAGAAAAGCTCATGGTTTTGACGGATGTGCAAGGCCTCTACTCGGATTGGCCGAATAAGGATTCATTGATTTCAAGTATTACTGCCGAGGAATTGAAAGAGCTGCTACCTAGATTAGAAAGCGGCATGATTCCAAAAATGCAGGCGTGCCTAGAGGCAGTTGAAGGGGGAGTCCCGAAGGCTCACATCATTGACGGCAGAACTCCTCACAGCATATTGTTAGAGGTCTTTACTAAATCAGGCGTCGGAACCCAGGTGACGAGGTAGCAATGACTAGACACTTCCTCAAGGATGACGACATCACCCCTGCCGAGCAGGCTCAAATTTTGCAGTTGGCCAAACAAATCAAAGCCAACCGATTCGACCTAAAGCCATTTGCCGGTCCACAGACCGTGGCAGTTATTTTCGATAAGACCTCCACCAGGACCAGAGTTTCATTTGCCGTAGGGATTGCCGACTTAGGTGGACTGCCACTGATTATGGACAGCGGAGTCAGTCAACTGGGCAAGAAAGAGTCGGTTGCTGATACCGCTAAAATTCTGGACCGCATGGTTGCACAGATTGTCTGGCGCACTTATTCGCAATCTGGATTAGAAGAAATGGCTGCCAATTCAAGCGTGCCAGTCATCAATGCGCTGAGCGATTCTTGGCATCCGTGTCAACTGTTGGCAGATCTGCTGACTATTCAAGAAAAGCTGGGTACGACGGCCGGAAAAAAGATTGCCTACATCGGCGATGCTGCCAACAACATGGCCAATAGCTATCTGGTTGCCTGTGCGATGGCAGGAATGAGCGTCAGCGTGGCAAGCCCCAAGGGATTTGAGCCTTCATCAGATGTGGTGGCAAGAGCAAGGGAAATAGCTGCTTTCAGTGGCTCAATTATCGAAGTTACCAATGACCCAATGCTGGCAGCAGCAGATGCCGATGTTATTGCCACCGATACCTGGATATCCATGGGAATGGAAGCTGAGGCGGAGGAGCGAAAGCAAGCGTTTGCTGGCTTCACGGTCGATGGGCACATGATGGCCAAGGCCAAGTCCTCGGCTATTTTCCTTCATTGCCTGCCGGCCTATCGAGGATTTGAGGTTTCGGCCGATGTCTTGGATGGACCGCAGTCTGTTGTTTGGGATCAAGCGGAGAATCGCCTACATGCACAGAAGGCGCTGATGGCTTGGCTGGCTAACCAAAACTAGACTTTAGGGGTTCAAGGAGAGCCATGACCGAAGCTAAGGATGCCCTATGGGGAGGTCGCTTCGCGAGCGGACCAGCCGATGCAATGGCTGCACTTTCAAAGTCAACCCATTTCGATTGGCGACTAGCTAAATATGACCTTCGGGGCTCGGCTGCCCATGTCAAGGCGCTGGCCCAAGCTTCGGTAATTTCCGAGGAGGAGCGGGATGTCCTTCTAAGGGCAATAGAAGAGCTCACGAAGCGAATTGAGAATGGGATGTTCACCTTCAAGCCGGAGGACGAAGATGTTCACTCAGCGCTAGAGCGAGGGCTTATCGAGATTGCCGGCAACGAAGCAGGTGGCAAGGTCAGAGCCGGTCGCAGCCGAAACGATCAGATTGCAACGCTTATTCGCATGTACTCACTCGATGCCTGCCAGGCAATCGAGGAGGGTCTGCTGTCCTACCTGGATGCTCTTTGCGGCAAGGCTGAAGAGTACATGGGTGTTGCCATGGCCGGCAGGACCCACTTTCAGCATGCACAGCCGATTCTTCTTTCGCACCACCTGCTGGCCCATGCTTGGCCGCAGGTCAGAAACTTGCAACGCCTTGAAGACCTAAGAAAACGCCTCAAGAAATCTCCCTATGGCTCAGCGGCGCTCGCTGGAAACACCTATGGTCTGGATGCTCAGTTGGTGGCAGGGGAGCTTGGTTTCATAGAGCCAACCGAGAATTCCATTGATGCCACAGCTTCCAGGGATCTGGTGGCGGAGTTCAATTTTGTGCTCAGCATGATCGCAATTGACCTTTCAAGATTTGCCGAAGAGATCGTTGTTTGGGCCACAGCAGAGTTCGACTACGTCAAGCTTTCGGATCAGTTCTCGACCGGGTCCTCGATTATGCCTCAGAAGAAGAACCCTGATGTTGCAGAGCTAGCCAGAGGAAAGAGTGGTCGAGTTCTTGGAAACCTGACTGGCCTTCTCACTACCCTCAAGGGGCTACCGCTTGGCTACAACCGAGATTTGCAGGAAGACAAAGAGCCCCTCTTTGATTCCTTTGATTCACTGATGCTTTTGTTGCCAGCCTTCACCGGCATGGTTTCCACCTTGGAATTCAACCGTTCAAGACTGCAGGATTTATCGGTGGCTGGTTTCGCGATGGCGACAGATGTTGCGGACTTTTTGGTTCGACAAGGAGTTGCCTTCAAGGAAGCCCATGAAATTGTTGGGAAGTTAGTAGCCTTCTGCGAAGAAAACAATCTTGAAATGGATGAACTAACCAAAGATCAATATGAATCGATTTCTCGTCACCTCAAGCCTGAGCTCAAAGAGGTTCTAAACCTGAGCACGGCAATTGAGTCTCGCAATAGCGCTGGGGGAACTTCTTCCAAGCAGGTTATTGAGCAGCTGGTCAAGCTTCGCAAACTCACTGGCAAGGGGAAGCGCTAGTGGCTACTAGGGAAACTCTTACAGCGCAGAAAAATGACGACAGCTTTTCACACATTCTGGATGAGCTGAAATGGCGTGGACTTGTTGCCCTTTCGACAGATGAAAAAGAACTTCGTTCGGCGCTTGATCAAGAAATTACTTACTACTGCGGATTCGATCCAACTGCACCATCCCTTCACCTTGGAAATTTGGTTCAGCTGCTCACGATGCGAAGGTTGCAACTTGCCGGTCACAATCCTTTGGCATTGGTTGGTGGTGCAACTGGTTTGATTGGTGACCCAAAACCAACAGCCGAGCGAACTCTTAACGACAAGCAAACTGTTGCTGAGTGGGTTGACAAATTAGCTGAGCAAACAAAACGTTTTCTAGATTTTTCTGGCAAGCATGGTGCAAAGATTGTCAACAATCTGGATTGGACTGAGAACTATAGCGCGATTGAGTTTCTTCGTGAAGTTGGAAAACACTACCGCGTTGGCAAGATGCTGTCTAAGGATGCTGTTAGTGCTCGGTTGAATTCTGATGCCGGAATTTCTTACACGGAATTTAGCTACCAGATTCTGCAGGGACTTGACTTCCTTGAGCTTTATCGCCGATACAACTGCGTATTGCAAACAGGTGGTAGCGATCAATGGGGAAATCTAACCTCTGGCACTGACCTAATCCATAAAGTTGAAGGCAAATCGGTGCACCTAATTGCAACCCCACTTATAACCAATGCTGATGGCAAGAAGTTTGGTAAGAGTGAAGGCAACGCAATTTGGCTTGATGCGGAGCTGACTTCGCCCTATGCCATGTATCAGTTTTGGCTAAACACCGATGATGCCGACGTTATCGATCGGCTAAAAGTCTTTACTTTCTTGACTAGAAAAGAAATTGAGCAATACGCTCTCGCGGTCAAGGAAGAACCCCAGGCACGTGCTGCGCAACGCAGGCTTGCTCTGGAAGTGACCGAGTTGGTTCACTCCAAAGACGATGCTGATGCGGCTGCAGCTGCATCATTGGCTTTGTTTGGGTCAGGCGACCTTGCACAGCTTTCAGAAAAGTCTTTACGAGCAGCACTGCATGAGCTTCCAAATGCCCAGGTACCAAAAGGGACAACAGTTGTTCAAGCCCTTGTCGCAACTGGCTTAGTTGATTCCAATGGCGCCGCTAAGCGGGCTATCCAGCAGGGATCGGTAAGTGTCAACAAGGTTAAAGTCGAGCTTGAGGATGCTGAGGTTGACTTTGGCTTACCAGGCCAAACAGCCGTGTTGGCTCGCGGGAAGAAGAACCTGGCTGGCCTCTTTCTTACTCGGTGACACGCCCGGATTTCGTCCATTTGACGGGGCAAAGAGAACTAACTAAGATTTTCCGAGTTGTCCAAAGCCTGCTGAATCATCTTTAGATTCGCAGCTCAAGAACGACAGTCCTAGACCATAATTCGCCCCTTGCTAGGGGTGATTTTTGCGTCTAAGATTTAGGTCCGCCGAGGCCCGCTTCACCGCGTAATTACTGGGATTCCAGGGATTGACAGGGGTTGCTTAATCGGTAGAATTGGAAAGTTGCTCTGCGGAGGACTCGAAAGAGAAATCGCAGACGCATCCGATCTTTGAGAACTCAACAGCGTGCACAATGTCGATGC
>VFQS010000653.1_pt1 | contig 36715 bp, 26 predicted proteins | sample 3512361 | NCBI WGS metagenome assembly VFQS01 (sample SAMN10412375, study PRJNA504923) | tailings metagenome | isolation source: Relicate 1 Philex TSF3 active mining | place: Philippines
TCTTGCAGCAGGTAATAACTGGGTATGGGGTTCTATCCGTGGTGGAGAAAGCAACAAAGGTACTGACCCGGGTGACTACTCGAATATCAATACCATGCAGCGTTATGAGGTTCAACCTACGGATGGAGACTTGAACTCGACATGGCAAGCAAAATACGAGGGTATTGCGCGTTGTAATGCGACGATTAACTTAGCTAATGGATCTCAAGTGCTTTCTGCAGCTGATAAAACGCGTATTATCGCTGAAGCACGTTTTTTACGTGGCCACTACTATTTCGAATTAAAGAAGTTATTTAACTCTGTTCCGTACATTGATGAGACGTTAGATTACGGAAAAGGAATCGAGAAAGTAGCTAACACTGACGCATTCTGGGATAAGATTGAAGCTGACTTTGCATTTGCATTTGCAAACTTGCCAGCTACATCTTCTTCTGCAGGTCGTGCTAATAAATGGGCTGCTGAAGCTTATTTAGGTAAAGTGTTATTGTTCCAAGGAAAGTTTGCTGATGCGAAAGCGAAGTTTACTGATGTAATTGCGAACGGTGTTACTACAAATGGTAAGAAATATGGCTTAGTTCCTAAGTTTGCGGAAATCTTCAATGCGGAGAATGACAATAATGAGGAAGCTGTATTTGCTATTCAATCTTCGATGAATACAGGTAACGTGAATAACGCAAATGGATTTGATGACTTGAACTACCCATATAACACGGGTGCTGATGGTCCAGGTAACTGCTGCGGATTCTTCCAACCTTCATTCTCATTAGCGAATGCATATCGTACAGTGAATGGTTTACCTATCTTGACTGAAACAGCTGGTGCTCCAGATTATAACTTGCCTGCAAATGCAGTTAAGAATGACTTTGGTATTAACTCTGCTTCAGCGTTTACGGAAGATGCAGGTCCATTAGATCCACGTATTGACCACACTATCGGTCGTCGTGGTATCCAATACTTAGACTGGATCGAGCACCCAGGTGCTAACTGGATTCGTAAGCAAGATTATGCTGGTCCATATTCTCCTAAGAAATACGTTTACTACAAGCGTCAAGAGAATACATTAACAGATGGTTCATCTTGGACTCGTGGTTATGCAACAATGAACTTCAATATCATTCGTTTTGCTGACGTATTATTAATGGCTGCTGAGGCTGAGATCGAAGCTGGTTCATTAGCAAAAGCGTTAGAGTACGTAAACCTTGTTCGTAATCGTGCAGCTAACCCTGCTGGTTTCGTGATGAAAGGTGGTGTTGCAGAGGCTAATTACGTGATCGCACCTTACACTGCTTTTGCTGATAAGGCGACTGCAACTAAAGCAGTTCGTATGGAGCGTATGTTGGAATTAGCAACAGAAGGTCACCGTTTCTTCGACTTAGTTCGTTGGGGTATCGACGTTCCTACGTTAAATGCTTATTTAGCGTATGAGTCTAAATTCTTAGTAACTAAGTTTGGTGGAGCTTCTTACCAAGCTACGGATAAGTATTTACCTATCCCACAAGCTCAAATCGATATCCAAGGTTCTTCAATATTGAAGCAAAACGCAGGATACTAATTTGTTCTAATTTTTCTCAAAAAAGGTGGGATATTAATCCCACCTTTTTTATTTTCGCTTAAGTTTAAAATTGCCCTATGAAGCCTATTTTCGCCTATTTAATTGTTGCTAGTACCTTGCTAGTTTCCTCTTGTAAAAACGCTACCACTTTCGAGCTTTTATCCGGTGATGATACCGGTATTCATTTTTCAAATAAGATCGTGGAGAACGATACATTATCTATTTTGAAGTATGAATACCTATATAATGGAAGTGGTGTGGGTATGGGAGATTTTAACAATGATGGTCTTTTAGATATCTTTTTTTCTGGGTCTCAAGCGAATGCTGCTTTGTATTTGAATAAGGGTGAAATGAAGTTTGAGGAGTTAGGAAAAGCGTCTGGTTTAGATACGAAAGATCGTTGGTGTTCTGGAGTTAGTCTAGTGGACATAAATGGAGACGGCTTATTGGATGTTTATGTTTCTGCAACGATGAAAAATGCGGAACGCGATCGCCAGAATATGCTTTTTGTTAATCAAGGAATTAACGAGGGGAAGCCTAGCTTTAAAGAAATGGCAGCTGAGTATGGCATAAATGACAATGGCCATAGCGAGCACGCAGCTTTCTTTGATTATGATCGGGATGGGGATTTAGACCTCTATGTTTTGACAGACGTAATCGATCAATTCCCGTCTCTTTATCGTCCTAAAGTAACGGATGGTTCTTATCCGAATACAGACCGATTGTATCGCAACGACTGGTCAAAAGAGAAAAATCACCCCGTGTTTACGAATGTGTCGAAAGAGGCTGGAATTACCATTGAGGGATATGGTTTAGGGATTAATATCTGTGATATCAACCAAGATAACTGGCCAGATATCTATGTGACGAATGATTATGTGTCGGATGATATTTTATACATCAATAACCACGATGGGACATTTACGGATCAGGCCAAAGCATATTTTAAGCATACTAGTTTGTCCGCGATGGGGAATGACGTGGCTGATATCAATAATGATGGACGTCCGGATATCGTGGCATTGGATATGTTGCCAAAAGACAATGAACGAAAGAAGCAATTAGCACCGCCTAACAGCTACCAATCCTATCAAAACAGTGATTTGCATGGATATACGTATCAATATATGCGTAACAGCTTGCAATTAAATGCAGGTAAAAAGGCGGATGGTTCTCCCGCGCCATTTCAGGAAATTAGCTTAATGGCAGGAATGGCAGAGACGGAGTGGAGCTGGTGCCCTTCTTTAGCGGATTTTGATAATGATGGCTTCCGTGACTTGATGATTACAAATGGTTTTCCACGGGACGTGACGGATCGTGATTTTATGTTATACCGAGCAAATTCATCCCGTTTAGCATCTGATGCAATTTTATTAGAGCAAATGCCTGTGATTAAAGTCAATAATTATGCCTTCAAGAATAAGGGTGGAATTCATTTTGACGATGTGAGTGCGGCTTGGGGAATACAACGTCCCTCTTTCTCGAACGGGGCCTCATATGGGGATTTGGATAATGATGGAGACTTAGATTATGTAGTCAATAATATCAATGACGAAGCTTTTGTTTACAAGAACAATACAGTTGAAACGAATGTAGATAAAGGGCATTATTTGCGGGTGAAGTTTGAAGGGAAGGGTCAAAATACGCAAGGAATTGGCACCCGCATAGAGGGAGTTTATGCGGATGGTACGTATTTCTATTATGAGAATTCGCCTTACAGAGGTTATTTGTCTAGCGTGGAGTCGGTTGCACATATCGGATTAGGTGCGAAGCAAAAGATTAAGGAATTGCGGGTTATTTGGCCTAATGATTCGATGCAGGTGATCTCAAAGCCAGGAATTGATCAAATAATAAAGGTGAAAATGAGTGAAGCGAAACAACCATATGTTTCCTTGTATCAAACTCAAGTCCCATTATTACAGGATGTGACAGATCAAATGCAATTAACAGATGTACACAAGGAATATGATTTTATTGACTTTAATTTCCAGAGTTTAACACCGTTCAAAATGTCTCAGCTGGGCCCTGGTGCATCCGTAGGAGATGTGAATGGTGATGGTTTGGAAGATTTCTTCATAGGAGGAGCTAAATTTTATTCTGGAATTTTCTATTTACAGCAACCATCTGGCAAGTTCATCACTAAATATTTGGAAGGGGTGGCTGAGAAGAGAGAGAAATTAGGCGAAGATTTGGGTTCATTATTGATTGACATGGACCGCGATGGGGATTTAGATTTATACATCGCTCGCGGGGGTACTGAGGGCCAAATAGGGGCAGCAAGTTTTCAAGATGTGGTGTATGCGAATGATGGGAAAGGGAACTTTAGTCTGATGCCATCTGCATTGCCTGTCTTTACCGAAAGTAATGCGGCCGTGAGAGCAGTGGATTTTGATAAGGATGGCGATTTAGATCTTTTTGTAAGTGGGCGGAACGTTCCGTTCTCGTATCCTCTAGGAACACCATCTCGTTTATTACGCAATGACTCGAAGGCTGGAACAATTAAATATACGGATGCGACAGCTGCTTGGGCACCAGATTTGTTGAAACCTGCGCTTTCATGTGATGGCGTTTGGACAGACTTGAATAATGATGGTTGGTCTGATCTAGTTGTAGCGGGGGAGTTTTTGCCTATTCAAATTTACCAAAACGAGAAAGGGCATTTAGTGAAATTAGAGAAGACAGGAATAGAGGGGATGACGGGACTTTGGGGTTCTGTAGCTGCGGCTGATTTTGATCAGGATGGAGATGTGGATTTAGTCGCTGGTAATATGGGTAAGAATACCTTATTACGTGCGAATGCGAAGCAACCCGTGGATGTATTGCACGGAGATGTGGATGGAAATGGAGTTTATGATGTATTTCCGTTTGTCTATTTCCAAAGTGCGTCAGGTGTACCTGTTTCCGCACCGTTATTTGGCAAGGATGATGTTCATAAACAATTGAATTCCACGCGTCAACGCTGGGTATATTACAAGGATTATGGTAAGATCACTCAAGATGACTTCTTGACGGAGAAAGAAAAGGCGAAAGCGTCTAAATTATCCTTTACAGAGAATGCTTCGATGTACATTGAGAATCAAGGTGGTGGTCATTTCAAAGCCCAGGCTTTACCCGATATGGCGCAGTTATCGTCTTTGAACGGGATGCAAATCCTGGATGTAAATGCGGATGGGTATTTAGATATTCTTTTTGTGGGGAACAATTTTGCCAATGAAGTGGCGATGGGTCGTTATGATGCATCGAATGGCGGAGTATTACTTGGCAATGGAAAGGGATTCACTTATGCGCAGAATTCAGGCATAATGGTCCCGGCTGATGCGAAATCCTTAGTGGGTATTCAAGTAGGTTCAGAACTAGCGTTTATAGCTCTGCAAAATAGAGGGCCAATGAAAGTGTTTAAACCTAAAGGTGCCTTTGTAAGAGCTCCGGTAAAGCCCGGTACATCGTTTAGTTATAGCTTAAAGGGGCACAAGCAAAAGATCGATTGGAACTATGGATCGTCCTATTTAAGCCAAAGCGCCAGCGCCCAAGCATTCATACCAAAGGGGGCAAAACTCCATTAGTGAATTGAATTGCGCAAGAGTCTAACTTGAAGGCCAGGTGTTAATTTAACGCCTGGCTTTGGTTTTCCAAATTGGTAGTTTCCTAAGAGGAGATCAATGTCCCCATCCTTATCAAAATCCCCGGCATCCATCGCAATATAATGTGCGTCTTCAGGTACGTTCAGATTGCTTACTTGGAAGGTCAAATTGCCTTGATTTTGGAAATATAGAAAAGATTCATTCACTCCTTTGTCGTTTTCTGCGAAGAAGGAAATCAATGCCATGTCCAAATCTCCATCCCCGTCAAAGTCTCGGGCTAACGTTTTAGAGGCGCCATAGGATGGATAAAAGTAGGCTTCCTTGAAATTGTTTTTTCGGTCATTTAAAAAGATATGAACCCCATGGTAAGCCTTTTTCGAGTATGAATAATCAGCATTATCACCATTCGAGATGATAATATCATCAAAACCATCTTTGTTCATATCCGCAACTTCCATAAAACTACTTCCCCAAACCGAATCAAACTGCAAAATAGGCTTCTCTACAAATAGCCCCATCCCCTTGTTGATAAACAACGAAACTCCCTCTCTCGCTTGTGCCATTAAGACTAATAAATCGGGTTTTCCATCGCCTGAATAATCCTTGATGATGACATTTCTAGATCCAGCCTGCGTTTTCAATAAATGCCTTTCTTTAGTCTTTCCATCTACCCAGACTAATTGCCCAGCTTCGAAACCATATTCGCAAATCAAATAGTCTTGTGTTCCATCGCTATTAAAGTCTGCTAATTGCATATCGACCGGGCGTTTCAATGAATCCACTAACTTGTCTAATTTCCCGTCTAATTTCAATTGGAATAGGCTACCTAATTTTTGGTCATTAGGATACATTTTTCCTATCCCTAACAAGTAGGTTTTCCCTTGAATGAAAGCGGTATTTACATTTGGGCTCTGACTTCTAATTTTCGATTTAACTTGTAGCTTGCTGTCTAAAATAACCGTTTCATTCGTATTCATTCCAATCCAAGCTTCTGCTTTGTTCGGATGCACTTTTACAGAAGTTACACCCCCCAGATTGACTTGGGGGTAAATAAACTTTTCCTGCGTGAAATGTAAAGGCTTTTTTGAAATGGGACTTCTAGCTTTTTGTGGAAGCGGTTTTTCAGGAGCGTTTGTCACGTAATAATCCACGATAGATTGCCAGTCTTCTACGCTCATTTCAGGAGTGTCAGGATAGATATTTAATTCGACAGCAGACTGAAATTGTTCTTCTGGGATTTTGGTTAACAATTCGAATTTATTGCGCATCCCTAAACGGTAGGACATTTCGACTAGGACGTGATCATTCCACGTTTTTTTGTCCAAAAGGTTCGGATCTGGGAACTTGTGGCAAGAACTACAATTTTCTTTCGCCAGTTCTTCTCCTGTTTTTTTTGTGCTGCAGGCTATAGTAAATAAGGCAAGGAATACAAAGGCTATTATTCTCATTCAGGTAAGGCGGTTGCAGTTGAACTAGTTAAGGTGGAATCCCCTCCAATTCCTCCTACACAACTAAAGTCAAAGGCTATATTTTCAGGTTTGATAAAAGGTATTTTTTGATATCCGTCAAGCGCAAGGGATCGATCGCTATATACTTTTTCCATAAACTTTGTAAAGGCAGGCATGGCCATTTTAGCACCCTGACCTAGTTGAATATTTCTAAAGTGAATACTTCGGTCGTCACCACCTACCCAAACGCCAGTGACTAATTTTTGGGTGACACCCATAAACCAACCATCGGAGAAGTTTGATGTGGTACCGGTTTTAGCCCCGATTTCATTACCAGCTGCGATAAAGCTGCGGTTCAAGCCTTCTGCCGTTCCACCTGGCTCGCGTACTGCGCCTTGTAACATAAAGGTCATCAAATAAGCCGTTTCAGGTTTCATGACTGCTTTAGCGGTAGGAGAGAACTCCCGAAGCACAACTCCATTTTTATCCGTAATCTTTAAGATAATAATGGGGTCGATTTTTTCGCCACCATTCGCAAAGGTGCTGTAGGCAGACACTTGTTCAAATACAGATACTTCGGAGGTTCCTAAACAAAGGGCGGGGCCTTCGTATAAGGGGCTAGTAATCCCTGCTTTGTGAGCAAAGTCTGCGATTTTGCCAGCACCTAAGGCTTTCATTAATTTAGCTGAAATCGTATTAATGGAGCGACCCATCGCACGGCGTAGCGTTAAACTTTCGTAACTGTATTTGCCGTCGGAGTTTTGGGGAGTCCAGGTGTCGTTTGTTAATCCATCCTCTGTCCCAAAAGTCACCGGCTCATCTACGTATTTATCGCAAGGAGTAGCGATCTCGTTTTCGATGGCCGCCCCATAAACGAATGGTTTGAAGGTAGAACCTGGCTGACGCTTACTTTGGGCGACATGATCATATTTGAAATACTTGTAATTAATGCCGCCTATCCAAGCCTTTACGTGTCCATTTGTAGGGTCCATGGACATCATTCCCACATTCAGAATGCGTTTATAGTAACGCATCGAGTCTAATGGGCTTAAAGTCGTGTCGATATCCCCATGGTAGGAGAAGACAGTCATTTTGATGGGGCGATTTAATTCTTCCCAAACCCGCATCTCATCATTGTTGTAGGCCTCCATTAAGTCACGGTAGCGTTGTGTGCGTTTCATTGCCGTAGAAATGAAGCCCTTAATCTCTTGCATCTTTTCGTTTACCCACGGATTTCTGCCAGCCCAATGCTGATTAAATGCGATTTGCTCCGCTTTCATATGTTCTTGTACCGCATCCTGCGCGTATTTCTGCATCCGCGAATCAATGGTCGTATGAATGCGCAAGCCGCTGGTATACAAATTCAATTGTTGGTCTTCTGGGCGGTCTTTGTTGATTTCTTGGATGATCCCCAAAATCTCTTTTCGGATCGACTCTCGCAAATACGGCGCAGCACCTGTGTTTTGATTCTCTACCTTGTATTTTAAATTCAGTGGGTCAGCCTTCATCTTTTCCGCATCCTCTTCCGTCAAGTATTCATATTTTGCTAATTGACCAAGAACCGTGTTGCGACGTGCTAAGGTGCGTTCTGGGCGAATGCGTGGGTCGTAAAGAGAAGGATTTTGCAATAAACCGATTAACGTTGCTGCTTCTGGATAGGTAACCGTCTGAACGTTTTTTTGGAAATAGGTGCGGCAGGCGACTTGGATTCCATAGGCATTATTGCCAAAGCTAACCTCATTCAAATACATCGCTAAAATTTCCTGCTTGGTGTAGCGTCTCTCTAATTTGATGGCTAAAATCCATTCTTTGATTTTGGCAATCGCCGTCTTCAATCCTCCCACTTTCATCAACAAACCCATATAAATGGGGTCATCCTCTCCGTATTCTAAAGATCGGGTATGAAACAGGTTCTTCGCTAATTGCTGGGAAATCGTACTTCCTCCACCAGAAGTACCAAACGTAAATAGTACCCTCGCCATCGAGCGAACATCGATGCCGGAATGGCTGATGAAACGCGCATCTTCCGTCGCCATTAATGTATTTACTAGAATGGGAGAAAGTTGCTCGAATTCCACTGGATTGCGATTTTCTCGAAAGTATTTCCCTATTTCTTCCCCATCCTCTGAAATCAACAAGGAGGCTTCTTGGCTTTTCGGGTTTTCTAATTCTTGCAGGCTAGGCATTCCTCCAAAAAGCCACAAGAAATTATAATTCACCGCCGTAATAAACAGGATGGCAAATAGGAGTGTGCCTCCAAAGATCTTGTAGGCTAAGGTAATTTTATTCAATTTAGATTCCTTTTTGGGTTCTATCATTTGTTAATCAGCTTAAGCATTTCAGTGGCCTCTTTCACAAGCGGACTTGCTGGGAATAATGGGATAAATTCTTCAAGCATTCGTTTCGCTTCTACTGTCTCGTGTAACCCCGCTTTTGAAAGCGCCATTAAAAATACAATTTTATCTTCCAATTTGCTACCTGGGTAGTTTTGTTGGGCAAAAAGGCAAGATTCATAACTTTCGGCAAATTGTCCGGCTTTAAAACGTTCAAAAGCCACTTCGTATTTCTTTTGAGCCAGTATTTCTTTGTTTTCAGACAGGATGCCGTTTTCCAATTTGAGAATCATCGTCTTAAAATAGCTTCCAGGAAAGCGTTCAAATAATTGAGAGCGGAAGGCTGTTTTCGATGCTCCATCATTACTTAAATAAAGTATATACAAGGCTTCTGCTTCGTATGCTGTGCTCGGATATTCCGTCAACAAGCGTTTCAGTGCCGCATTCGCTAACTCATTTTCGCCTAATTCCAAACGGGCTAATTTGCCTAGTTTGAACAAAGATTCTTCGATCGTTTTTCCTACTTTTAACTTAGCCTCGGGCGTCGAAGGAATGGCTTTTAGCCAGTTCTCTTCTTGCAAAGATTCTGTGCCCACTGTTTTTTCTACAGATATGTTGCTCGCAACGGTTTGGGTCATCGTGGCATTTTTGTTTCTTCGATTCCAAAAATCTTCCAGCGTTCGATTCCCCCAACGGTTACTAAATTCTATTGCTCCTTGTATGCGGGCTTGTTCATTGTTAAAATAGAAGTTTTGTTGATCTGCGTTAAAGGGACGTCTAGTAAAAACAGGCGCAACCGTTTTCTGTACAACGGTTTTAACGGTATCCTTCTGCTGTTTTAAAAATAAAGCATGCAAGGCTGAAGGATCAAGGTTTGCTAAGCGTAGTAAGGAATCTTGTAGGCTAATTTGTTTGGCAAAGACGCTGTAGTTTCCCCAGGATTTTTTCAGTTTTTGAGCCTTGGCATATTCCGGATGATTAGATGCGAGATAGGTCGCTGCGCTATCATAATAATGGGCAGCTAGGTCATAATCCTTCATTTGCTTGGCAAATAAGCCCCCTAATTGAAAGAATAATTCGCCCTTGTTTGGATTGTTTTCTCCGCCTTTCTCCCAATTCTCCTTGGCTTTTTTGAAGTCTTTCTTTCCGTAATAGTATTGACCAATTTTGACGTAAATAAGGGATTTGCTTTCCTCATTTTTAGGGTCATTCAACATATTGAGCAAAGCCGTTAAATTGCCTTCTTGTTCGTGTATGGCGAGATTTGCCTGTAGTTGTAAATCGTAACTTGGTTTATTTTTTAGGACTTCTCGGTAGTTAGCTAAAGCTAAAGCGGGTTGATTATTATCGCTCAATAGCTGTGCCATGATGAAAGAAAGGCGTGCTTTCTCTTCCCCTTTCTTTAGATAGCGTTGAGCCTCCTGCAAGACAGCAACGGCTTTGATGGGTTCGTTTAGCAATTGAAAGGAATAGGCCTTTAAGAGAAGAAATTGCTTTTTCTCGTTGGCGTTCAAGGGGTTTTCACTCAGGAATTCTTCGATTTTTTCAGCGGAACTAAATTCCTGTTGTTGTAGATAAATCTCGTATAGGGCGAGTAAAGCCTCGGGTCTGATATCTAGTGAATTAACGTATTTATAGGTTTCGATAGCATTCTTTAGGTCGTTTTGGTATAAACGACCCCGTGCAATGAGTAAATAGGCATCGATGATGTAATGGGAATTTTGGTGCCGATCGATTACTAAAGAGGCTTTGCGGATTAATTCTTTGATATCTTTCTCATTCCCTTGTCTGAAACTGGAATCGCGTGGAAGAACGATGGGCAAAATGGAGTTATAACTTTCTTTACGCTCCGCAAAGTATTTTTTTTGCAATTCTTTATCTAATCGAGATGCTTGCCAAATCGCATTGTATTTCGCATTCACATTGTGAAAGGCAACGGCCGTGGGCTTGTTGCTGAACTGAGAACAAGACCAGGTAAAGAAGGCTAGAAAAAGAATGACGAAACTCCGGTACATAGGTTCAAAAGAACAATTTTCAAATTTACGATTTATCTTCCCGAAAATTGGATAATTTTAGGTGAATATGAATACGTATCAAAAATTCTTAGGCGCCGCATTTCAGATGCTTGTCACGATTGTCGCTGGCGTTTTTGCTGGGCGCTATTTAGATGCTTATTTTTTGACGGATAAGCCTTGGTTTACTATTTTATTCTCACTAGGATCGATTGCCTTTGCGCTTTTGGCACTTATCAAAAGTCTTCCCAAATAGCGTTCGTAGAAGCGCGGATAATTCGTTATTTTTGTGGTTAAAATCTAATTCCATTGTTTAATCAGCGGCGAAATCTTATCTTTTTGTTCTTCAGCATTGTGGGGCTCCTGTTCATAGGGAAATTATTTTTCCTACAGGTGATTGATGATACCTACGAAAAAGCCGCAGACAATAACGCCATTCGCAAGATTATTCAGATTCCTTTTCGTGGCGAGGTCTATGACCGGTACGGAAAATTAATTGTCTACAACACGCCGGTGTACGATTTGTACATGATTCCACGGAAAGCAGTCGTAAAGGATACGAATCATTTTTGCCGTGTTTTCCGGGTGACGAAAGAGTATTTTATCAAAACAACCCAGCGCGCTCGTGCCTATTCACGGGTAAAACCTAGTTTATTTTTGAAGCATTTATCCAAGGAAGATTTTGCTAGTGTGCAAGATGCGATGGTGGATTTTCCAGGCTTTTTTTTTGAAACCAATGCCTTTCGTACCTACCAGTCGCGCTCTTTTTCAAATGCCTTAGGCTATGTGGCTGAAATTAGTCAGAATGCCTTGGAAGATCAGAAGGACGATTATTACCGACAAGGTGACTATGTGGGAATCTCAGGCATCGAGTCATTCTATGAGGAAACATTGCGCGGTCAACGTGGAGTAAAATACCGAATGGTGAATAGCAATGGGGTGGAAAAAGGGGATTATAAGAATGGTTCTTTGAATATTAATCCCGTTTCTGGCAATAATTTATATACCTCCATCGATCTTGCAATTCAAGAATATGCGGATAGCTTGATGCAGCACAAGGTGGGTAGTTTAGTGGCGATTGAGCCTTCGACGGGTGAAATTTTGGCGATGGTTTCTGCACCTTCTTACGATGCGAGTCTTTTAACCGGAAATAATTTTTCCAAATACTACCAGCAACTGGCTTTAGATCCCCTGAAGCCTTTATTGAACCGTCCGCCATCAGCCTATTACCGCCCTGGTTCAACCTTTAAACTAGTACAAGCCTTGGTGGGACAGCAATTAGGATTTATTGGACCAGGAACGGTGTTTTCCCACGCAGGGGCACCGGTGAAATGCCACGGCCACGGACCAGTAGATTTGCGTGGAGCGATTCGCGTTTCCTGTAATCCCTATTTCTACTACGCATTCCGTAAGATGATTTACGATAATACATCCGGAGATACTTATGAACGCTCCGCTAAAGGTTTGCAGCGTTGGGCTGATTTAGTGGCTAATTTCGGCTTTGGACGTAAACTTGGGGTGGATTTAGGAAATGAGAAGAAAGGTATTCTGCCTAATGTGGAATATTATAACTCCGTTTACAAAGGCGAAAAAATGTGGAAGTTTTCAAACATTTATTCGATCAGTATTGGGGAAGGTGAAATTGTGGTGAGCCCCTTGAAGATGGCCAATTTAGCCGCGATTATTGCGAATCGGGGTTGGTACATTCCTCCTCATGTGGTGAAAGGAGTAGGTCTGCAGAAGTCGATTGACCCTTTCTACAAGACGCCTGTGAAAGTAGGGGTAGAGTCTAAGTATTTCAATGTGGTCATCGATGGAATGGAAGACGCAGTGACCCATGGAACGGTAGAGGCGGATGGCCGTATTCCAGATATTAAGATGGTGGGTAAGACGGGTACATCTCAAAACCAAAAAGGCAAAGATCACTCCATCTTCATCGCCTTCGCTCCACGTGATAATCCGAAGATTGCCATTGCGGTATTTGTGGAGAACGCTGGTTTCGGTGGATCTGCTGCGGCACCTATTGCCTCCCTAGTGGTGGAGAAATACTTGAAACGTAAGGTAGATCGCAAGGCGGTGGAAACCAAGTTTATGAACATGAATTACCTGCCTAATGCATACAGTGTGGTGCGTAAAAAGGCAGCCCCAGATTCCACAAAGAAATGACAGATTCGAATCACATACAAGGCCGGATTGACTGGATCACTGTGGGATTCTATGTCTTGTTCGTGGGCTTAGGCTGGTTGAATATCTATTCTGCCGTCTATAGTCCGGATGCGCCTTTGGCTTTCTCTGATCCCGCTTTTTATAATTCCAATGCGGGTAAGCAACTCGTGTGGATCGCTACAAGCTTCGTATTGATTGTCTGCATTCTGGTGATTGATTTTCGTTTTTTTGAATCCTTTGCCCTCTTTATTTACCTAGGGTTATTGCTTTTGTTGATTGCTGTGCCTTTTCTGGGGGTGACCATTAATGGTTCTCACTCCTGGTTTAAATTTGGTTCTGTGACCATTCAGCCTGCTGAGTTTGCCAAAACAGCCACGGCCCTTCTACTCGCTAAATACCTGAATGATCCCCTAGTCAATTTGACGAAGTTCCCTTTTCAATGGAAGGCTGCCTTGATCATCTTAATTCCTATGATCTTGATTATTGGGTCGAATGAAACAGGATCTGCCTTGGTCTTTGCCTCCTTTTTAATTCTGTTGTACCGTGAGGGATTACCGGGAACCTATCCCGCCTTGTTTCTTGGTGGTATTGTTTTATTTGTTTCTGCCTTGTTAGTGAAAGCATGGATTATTTTCGTGGTTTTAGTCATATTAGCGGGCTTATTAGTCTTGTTTATGCCTATCTACATGCAACGTGATCCGAAGACCTATTTGCGTCTTTCGGGTGCCATTGCCGGGATTATGACGCTCGCTTTATTAGTGGATTGGGTAGTAAATAATGTACTAAAAGAACATCAAAGAAATCGGATTCGTGTCTTGATTGACCCTGGTTTTGATCCTCGGGGTTTAGGTTATCAGGTGACGCAATCGAAGATTGCGATTGGTTCGGGGGGCTTTTGGGGGAAAGGATTTTTAGGGGGTACGCAGACGAAATTCGATTTCGTTCCGGAGCAAAGTACGGACATGGTTTTCTGCACAATAGGGGAAGAACATGGTTTTGTGGGAGTGATGTTGATGATTATTTTCTTCTTGGGATTTTTGTGGCGATTGATGTATTTAGCAGACTTGCAGCGCTCGCGATTTGCGAGGGCATATGGTTTCGGATTAGTAGGAATTCTGTTTTTTCACTTTTTAGTTAATATAGGGATGACAATTGGCCTGATGCCTATAATGGGTATTCCATTGCCATTCTTCAGTTACGGTGGGTCCTCTTTGTGGTCCTTCACTATTTTACTTTTTATCTTTTTAAAGTTAGACTCTCACCGGTCTGACATGCTTTCTCGCTAGTATGGAAAACGAAACAATTTCTGCTAAAGCCAAAATGCTCATCGCCGTTGCAGCCCTTGGCTACTTCGTGGATGTGTACGACCTCATTTTATTTTCGGTGGTGAGAAACCCCAGCTTGATGAGCCTTGGACTGAAAGGGGAAGACTTGTTAAATCAAGGTTTGAACCTAATGAATGTGCAAATGGGAGGCATGTTATTAGGAGGAATTTTATGGGGTATTTATGGTGATAAGAAAGGACGTAAATCGGTTTTATTCGGGTCTATTTTACTCTATTCGGCTGCAAATGCCTTGAATGGATTAGTAACAGATTTGACTACTTATGCCATTCTGCGATTTATCGCTGGTATAGGTTTAGCGGGGGAATTAGGTGCCGGTATAACGCTAGTAAATGAAACATTACCTCCATCTAAGCGAGGTATTGGTACCTTAATCATTGCGGGAGTGGGTGCCGCAGGTGCCGTTTTTGCCCCTATCATTGCAGGGTTAAGTTCTGACCCTGAATGGTGGAGAACGTGCTACTTTATTGGTGGTGGAATGGGATTAGCCCTTTTGTTATTGCGCTTGGGGACTTTTGAATCTTCCATGTATACAGAGATGGATGACCAAGTGGAACGAGGTAATTTCTTTCAACTATTTTCTACTGGAGCTACGTTCAAGAAATACCTGTATTGTATTCTGATGGGCTTACCCATTTGGTACATCATCGGAATTCTTGTTTTTTCTGCACCTGAAATTTCTAATCTCATCGGTATCGATGGAAAAATCAGTGGAGGCGATGCGATTATGTTTTGCTATTTAGGTCTAGCACTAGGTGACTTTGCCTCGGGAGCGCTGAGTCAGTGGCTGAAAAGCCGTGGAAAGGCGGTTTTAACGTATTTATTTATCGCTGTGGGCATTTGCTTGTATTATCTGTTTGGAATGTCTGCTATTACTATGACGCACGCCTATGTAATGATAACCTTATTGGGCTTTTTTGGAGGGTATTGGGCGGTGTTTTTGACCTACTCTTCTGAACAGTTTGGGACGAATTTACGGATGACGGTGACAACGACGGTTCCTAATTTTGTTCGTGGCGCTTTGATTCCAATTTCTTTATTATTTAAATTTTTAATTCCTTCCGTTGGCTTAATTCAAGCTGCCGCCTATGTGGGTGTTTTATGCTTTAGTTTGGCTATCTACTCGGTTATTCAATTGAAAGAGACTTTCGGTAAATCCTTAGACTACACGGAATAATGGCGCTCATCTCAAAGAAGAAAAATCTGTATCGGATTAATCAGCAGCTGCGGCGGTATTTGCATAAATACAACCGGGAGCACGCGATGAATATTAGCTACCAGGATTTATTGCGCTATGAGAATGCCATTGTTTTGTATGATAAAAATGGACTTGATACGCTATGGGAGACGGTATTTTACTCTCCTTCAGATCAACAAGAAGTGTATGAGGCGCTAAAGCAGATTTATGCGGATTTAAAAACAGATGGTAACGAGGAGGTAATCAAGCACTTAGTGATTGATCGCGTGGATTATTGTACCTACGGGAATACGCATCCTTTTCGGATACGCATCGTGAATCGGGTGAATGATAACTTTGATTATTTCTACATTAAAATAGCGGATGCATCTCGCGTTTATGGTCTAGAATTAGAACATATTTTATCGCCCAACCGGATTAATTACGTCACTCACGAGAATACACTTGTGGAGGAACATATCGCCGGAGTACCCGGGGACGCCTTTTTAAAACAAGATTTAGAGACGGATTTAGAGTCGCCTATTCGTCTTGCTAAAGAGTTTGTGAAGTTCAACGAGCGTTGTCTTGTACAACTTTTGGGTGATATGCACAGTGCAAACTTTGTGATTATCACCACTCCGGATTTTGAGGAGATCTATTACCGGATTCGTCCAATTGACTTTGATCAGCAGTGTTACGAAGGTAAGAAAACGGTTTACCTTCCACAGTATTTCAAGCAAAACAATGCCCTGATTGAGTTAGGGATGAAGTATATGACGCCTGAATCGGTTTGGCAATACCAGATTGAGGAGCGATCGATGATATCCTCTCGTCTAAAGTCAGAAAGTCAACGCGTGTATGATTTAATGAACGTAATGGCAAAGGATGAGATTGCTCCACCTGAAAATGTGGAACAATTGAAAACTGAATTAGCGAAACATTATGAGGATGATCGCTTTTTGAAATGCCAAACGATGGGAGAGATTGTTTGGTTAAGCTTAGAACTCGTGATGCGTCACTAATTACTTCTTAAATATGGACCACATCATCAGTCCAGAGCCCATCAGAAAGCACAATCCACCAATAGGGGCAATTGCTCCGAAAATGGACATATTCGTTAAGCAAATTAGATAAAGAGATCCCGGAAAGATAATACAGCCGGCAAAATGAAAATAGGCAGCTGTCTTCAAGTGCTTATTGCTGAAATTCATCTGCCAAACCCCCAAAATCAATAAGGTAATTCCACCATACATTTGGTAGCGAGCTGCCGTTTCAAAGGTCTCCAGGCGATTAATTTCGCGCAAATAGTCCTTCCACGCATGTGCTCCAAAGGCGCCTAAGGCGACCGATAATCCCGCAATGAGTGAACCAGTAAATAACGCAAATTTTTTCATGGGAGGGGTTGCCGCGCGGCTTTATGGTTGATAAAAAAAAGGCCTTGGAACAAGGCCTTTTTTTTAAGATGCTAAAGAAACTTTCAAATCGTTCAGCTTCCGCTTGATCGAATCATCGATCTGTTGGTCACCTACTTTCAAAATGAATCCACCAATCAGGCTTTCATCAATTTGTTCGATCAATTCTACTTCTTTTCCTGTGTAGTCCTTCACGATTTTGGCTACTGTTGCTTTTTGCTCTGCTGTTAAAGTAGAAGCTGTAGTAACCGTTGCTTTTTGGATTCCTTTGTAATCCGTGTACATGGAGATGAATTCTTTTGCTACAGCAGGAAGAATCTGCTCGCGGTTTTTGTTCGTGATGATCACGAAGATACCGTAGGTTACAGGATTGAATTTATCCTTAAATAGCTTCGCTAGGATCGCTAATTTCGTGTAATGCTTGATGATAGGGCTCTTTAGAGCTAACACTAATTCATAACTTGCTTCGCAGGTTTCAGCGAAATCAATCATGTCCTTAGCAACAGCCTCTACCGCGTTCTTTTCAATCGCGAAGTCTAGCAGGGATTTTGCGTAACGGTGAGCTACAATTAATTCTGACATGGTCTTTGCGATTAAGATAATTTAACGTCAGCCATCCACTCAGTGACTAATTTTTCCTGAGCTGCTTTGTCTTTTAATTGGCTTTTTAACACTTTTTCTGCTAAGTCTAAAGAAAGAGTCGCTGCTTCCTTACGGATTGCTGCAACAGCACTTGCTTTTTCTTGTTCGAAAGCTACGCGTGCTTTTTCGATTTCTTGGTTAGCGGCTGTTTGCGCATCTAACTTCGCTTGAGCGATCATCGCATCGGATGCTTCTTTCGCTTGCTTGATCAATGCATCACGCTCAGCACGAGCTGAAGCGATTAGTTGCTCATTACCTGCTTTCAACTCAGCCATTTCAGCACGCGTTGTTTCAGATAATTTAATTGCCTCGTCGATGGATTGTTCGCGCTCAGCTAATGATTGAATGATAGGTTTCCAAGCAAATTTGGCTAATAGGAAGAATAAAATTCCAAAGACAAGTAGTTGCCAGAAGATAAGTCCAAAGTCTGGGGTGATTAACTCCATAGTATGTTAATTTTTGTAAATCGTGTCAAAAAACGCAATTTGGCACCTAATGTAAACCAAATTGCGTTTTAAATGGGGTAGAATCGGTTCAAAGGCTAACCCTTTGGGGATTCTGATTGGTCTCTTATTTCAAAGTTACCAATAAACAAATTACAGCAGCGAATAACGCAACCGCCTCAACGAAGGCAGCAACGATCAACATCGCACCTTGAATTTTTCCAGACGCTTCTGGTTGACGAGCGATAGCTTCCATAGCAGAACCACCGATACGACCGATACCCATTCCAGCTCCTAAAGCAGCTAAACCAGCACCAATACCTGCAAGGCCAAGACCTACAGAAACTTCTAATAAAATCGATAAAATAGACATACGATTTGGGTTTATATAAAAAAAATAATTTACAAATTAATGGTGATGCTCTTCTACCGCCGCTCCGATGTAAGTCGAAACTAACATCGTAAAGATGAAGGCTTGAATGAAGGCAACAATTAGCTCAATTACGTTCATGAAAAGCGAGAAAGGAACTACTGCTAGACCTAAAGCCGCATTTTCAAAAATGAAAATCAAGGATACTAAACTTAATAAAATGATGTGACCAGCAGTTATGTTTGCAAACAAACGAACCATTAAAGAGAAGGGCTTCATAAAGATACCCACTATCTCAACGGGAGTTAAAATCACTAACATCCACTTAGGAACACCTGGCATTGCAAAGATATGTGTCCAATAAGTCGAACGACCGTTCAAATTAGTCACGAAGAATGCGATGATTGCCAGCACTAAAGTAACCGCAATATTTCCTGTCAAGTTTGCTCCACCTGGAATCAAACCTAACATATTGTTAAACCAAATAAAGAAGAAAATCGTCAATAAATACGGCATAAAACGACGGTAGTGTTTTTCGCCAATGTTGTTCTTCGCAATCTCATCACGAACGAAAATGATGATCGGCTCAAATAAAGATTGCATGCCCTTAGGAGCTCTGTGCGGATTTTCTTTGTATTTACGACCGATACCGATGAATATAGTTAGTAATAAAACAGCCGAAACCAATAAGGAAGCTACGTTCTTCGTAATAGAGAAGTCAATTACTTTCTCTCCATTTTCTGCGTGAATTTTTCCATGTTCTAAAACAAAACCATTGTAAGGAACTTCTTCGTGGTGTTCGTTTTTGAAATGAGAGGACGAGAATACTTGAAGACCTGCTGATGCTGTATAAACGATGCAAGGTAATGGCAATGTCGCGTGGAAATGGCCAATCGTGAAGAAATGCCAATCATGTTCATCAGCGATGTGGTGCAAGATTAATTTACCTGGATCAAATTTTTCAGAAGGAGCTTCGTGTGAAGCCGCAGGTGCAGCTGCGTGAGACGCTGTATCTACATGAGCAGTATCGTGCGCTACAACTGGTTCGTTTGCGAACACATTTAGGCTAATAAAGCTCAAGAAAAGCCCTAGTAGTATATTCGAAAAGTACATTTTTTGTGTTGAAGTCTTCACCTGCATCTGAAACATTAATCTTGCTATTTTCTAAAAACGTCGCAAGTTACGAAGCAAACCAAAAATTTCAAAATTTGTACTACATAAATAGAGTACAAAAAAGTTGCTAACAAACAAGACCATATCAGGCGTGTGAATATAGGCGAAAAAACCGATGAAAATTACGCTTAAAATAAAGCGAATTGTTAAGGAAATCATTTGAAAAGGAATGAATTTCTCCCCTTCGTTTTTTAAACCGAGTTGAGCGAGGTTGAAGGTTAAATAGGTTTGGAATAACAGAAATACAAAGATGAATTTCAAGTCCGGGTGGAAATAAGTGAGAAAGGAGGTCTGCGCCAAGGCGTAGAGAATGCCTCCTAAAATACCGTAAAAAACGACCATCTTTAACATGGGGCAAATATCGGCAGAAAGGAATTAATCGGCAAAGTTTTTGGAAAAAAGCGATTTCGGCTGTTACTTGCATCCTCAAATCAAAAAGCCTCGCTTGTTGATTTATAAAGAAGAAGGGAGAGACTAGGCTCAATGAACTTCTGGCAACCCGTCTACCAGTGTAGATCCCGGTGCTAATTCCTACCCCAGGCGGTGCCTGTTTAGGGAAATATAAACCATTTTGTGCATGCAAGCTGAGTTTCATCATTTTCATTCCGCGTCCCCCTTTGCCCTTGAATTAGGGGGTGAATTACCTGTGTTAGATTTAGCTTACCAAACCTGGGGAAAGCTTAACGCTAAAAAGGACAACGTCGTGTGGATTTGCCACGCTTTTACAGGAAGTCATGACGTGGCGGAATGGTGGCAAGGTCTGGTAGGCCCCGGTAAATTGTTCAATCCGGAGAATAATTTAATTGTCTGCGTGAATATTTTGGGTTCTCATTACGGGTCCTCTGGCCCCTTAACGGTAGATCCGAGAACCGGGAAGCCATATTTTCATTCGTTTCCAGACGTGACGATTCGCGATGTGGTTTCGAGTTTTGAATTATTGCGCAAGGAATTAAAGATCAATCGCATCAAAACCTGCATTGGAGGCTCTCTTGGAGGCCAGCAGGCGGTAGAATGGGCGATTTTGAACCCGGGTTTGATTGAGAACTTGATCTTGGTGGCAACGAATGCGGTGCATTCCCCTTGGGGCATCGCCTTTAATGAGTCCCAAAGAATGGCCATCGAAGTCGATCCAAGCTGGAAAGAATCGCAGCCTAAAGCTGGTTTAGAAGGAATGAAGGCCGCTCGTGCGACCGCTTTAATATCGTATCGCAATTACGAAACTTACCAAATCACCCAAGCTAGAAAGGAAAATTCCTATGGCTCTTCCTTGCGCGCGGTTTCTTATCAGCGTTACCAGGGGGAGAAATTAGCCCAGCGCTTCAATGCCTATTCCTATTTTCAGTTATCCAAAATGATGGATTCGCAGGATGTAGGCCGTAACCGGGGCGGTGCGATCGCTGCCTTAAAACAGATTCAATCCAAAACTTTGGTCATTGGAATCAAATCCGATGCCTTGTTCCCCATCGTGGAGCAAGAGTTTTTGGCTAAATATATCCCTGGTGCCTCCTTCCATGTCATCGACTCCCTGTATGGGCACGATGGATTTTTAATTGAAAGTGGTTTGATGACCAAAGCCGTTCGTTTATGGCAGAAATTGCAGCGCCTAGAAGTCAATCCGATGGCCGAATTTTTTCAAGCTTTAGAAGCAAAACTCGCATCCCATGAAATTTCACAATAAAGTCGTTTGGATTACGGGAGCTTCTTCCGGCATTGGTGAGGCACTAGCTTATGCTTTTGCAGCAGAAGGAGCACTTTTAGTGTTGTCTGCGCGCAGAGAAGAGGAGTTGCAGCGGGTTGCCAAAGCCTGCGGTAATGCCTACGTTCTCCCTTTCGACATGCTCTCCTTGTCAGAACATACGGATCGTGTGCAAGACGTGATTCAAACCTATGGTCGCATCGATTATTTAGTGCTGAATGCTGGGGTTTCTCAGCGTTCTTTTGTGAAAGACACGGAATTTGAGGTGTATCGCCGTCTTTTTGAAGTGAATTTCTTTTCGATTGTCTCCTTAACTCAGGCCGTTTTGCCCATATTTACTGCCCAGAAATCCGGTGTTTTTGTTCCGATTGCCTCAGTTGCGGGTCGTATCTCCACACCACGTAGAGCCGCTTATGGTGCGACGAAACATGCGCTAATCGGTTTCTTTGACTCGGTTCGTGCGGAAGTATTCAATGATGGAATTCGGGTGACTACTATTTTACCAGGTTACATCAAGACGAATATTTCACTTCACGCGATGAACGAGAAAGGGGAGGCCTATGGAAAGATGGATCCGAATCAGGCCAAAGGCTTAGATCCCAACTTTACCGCGCAGAAAATCTTGCAGGCAGTTTTAGCAGAGAAAAATGAATTCTTTGTAGGAGGTTTCCTCGAAGGATTTGGCCTGTTTGTCAAGCGCTTCTTTCCCTCTATTATGCCCTTTATGTTGCGTAAAATTAAGAATACGTAGTCTTTTTCTCACTAAAGAAGAATACAAACAGTAACAAAACCACTCCGGCAATCGCAGCTGGAACCATCCAAACTGCTTGCCAATTCTTGACGTCATTAACCGTATAATAATCCAATACGATTCCTGATAGCTTAGAACCAATTCCCATCCCTATTCCATAGGTCGCAAAAGTGATAAGGCCTTGAGCTGAATTTTTGATTTTCTCACCCGCTTTTTGGTCCGTATAAATCTGTCCCGTCACAAAGAAGAAATCGTAGCAAACCCCGTGCAGAATAATTCCAATATACAAGATCCATTCGCTCGAAATACCATCACCATAGCCAAAACACAAAAAGCGGACAATCCACGCCAATAGACCCACCACGAGCATTTTCTTTACTCCTAAACGCGTAAAGGCGATCGGAATCAACAACATGAAAATCACTTCAGAAGCCTGACCTAAGGACATTTTGTTTTCCACATTGCTCATGTGGGCATCTGTTAACGATGGATTTGCCATCGCATAATAGAAGGACAAGGGTATACAGATCAAAATGGAAGATATGAAGAAGATCAAGAAGGAACGGTCTTTGAAAAGCTTCAGCGCATCCAACCCTAAAATTTGGGCCACAGAGGCATTTTTATCGCCTTTTGGAGGGGTGTTAGGTAAGGTAAACGAGTATATTCCGAGCAGGAAGGAGGTGTACATCGCGATCTCAAAAATAGCTACCTTGTCACCTAGGGCATAAAAACCGATGATGTTGGTCACTACAATCCAGGCGATGGTTCCCGTTACCCGAATGCTAGGGAATTCCTTTTCTGGATTGGCCATTTGGTTCATCGCAATCGAATTAGACAAGGCTAAATTAGGGGCAAAGCAGAGTGTATAAGCTAATATATACCAGAAGAAGGTTTCAGGATCTCTTTCTAAACTCAAAAAATACAGGATGACACCACCCAAAATATTCAAAAAGCCCATTACCTTTTGGGCAGCAAAAAAGCGGTCTGAAATCAAACCCACGAAAAAGGGCGCAAAGATGGATGCAATCGCAAAAGTGGTATATGCATTTCCCACTTGATCGCCTGTAGCGTGTAAATTATCTAACAAGTACTTACTCATTTGACCGTACCACGCGCCCCATCCGAAGAACATCAGGAACATCATGGACATGAGTTGAAATTTTACGCTACTTTTCATCATTTTTTAGGTTTAGATGACTCAAAAATACAAATTTGTCTGATATTTAAAATTTTCTGAAAATATATTTTTCGGGTGTTTTGTCGGTTTTTGAATACCTCTTTTCGGTAATTTTTGACTTTTTTCAACGAAGTAGTCTGTTTTTGAATCGAGTTTTTGTAATTGTTGCAAAAATCTCATTTTATCACCCAAAAACACAACTTAAGGGTAAATTCCGACGAAGAGCTAAATATTTGACAATCAGTATTATTTGTCGTTTTTTTGAGCACTGAATTGTATTCAGGCCCCATTTATGTTAGGAATCTTATTAATATCAGCTCGGCCAACTGGCGAATTTCACGGATCGATGCCCTTGTTCTTGGGTGCGTTCACAGTGATTTCGCTTGTGTTGATTGGTTTTGGTATAGTACTTTTCAAAAAGCGTAAAGAGTGGATCCACAATTCGAAGATGACTTATGGTAAAATTGTGGAAATCTCGAAGCGTTACTCCCGCGATGACCATAGTGGACGCTTCCCCATTTATTTTCCTATCGTCTCATACCACGTGAATGGTCTAGAATTTAGACGCGAGGCGGACAAAGGTTTGGCGAAAAATTGTGAAATAGGCCAAGAAATCCCGGTTCGTTACCTTTCAGAGAATCCGTATGAGGCATCACTTAGCGAGAATGTCGTACCTGGACTTAATCCATCTATTTTCTTCGCTATGGGCCTATTGATGTTAGCAAGTGCCATCATCCTGCTAATCCTGAAATCCTAATTTCATTTTCCGTAGCCTTTTTGTAATTTAGGTCCAAAATCTAGGACTATGGAAACACCTGTAAAGGAAAAAGAGCAATTCAGAAATTATGAACAAGGTGATATCACCGCTGCCGTAAAAGAACATTACCGTAAGATGCGCTCTCGCCAGACGTATGCGTATGTTCAGCGCATGAAGGCTAAATACCTCACGTTCGAACGTCCCATGGATCTATGGGAAATGATGGAACGTCTAAACGCCCTTATCGACGTTTCCGATCCAGATTTAAACTTACCTAACATCATTCACCTTTTGCAATCTGCCGAAGGACTCCGTGCTGATGGTCGTCCTGATTGGATGCAATTAGTAGGCTTGATTCATGATTTAGGCAAAGCAATGTACCTATTCGGCTCTGACGAAGACGGCACTTCGCAAGCCGAACAATGGGGTTTAGTGGGAGATGTGTTTGTCGTAGGCTGCAAACTTCCTGATTCTTGCGTCTATCCAGAATTCAATGATTTAAACCCTGACATGCAAGACCCACGCTATAATACTGAATTGGGAATATATGAAGCGGGCTGCGGTTTAGACAATGTACACCTAGCTTGGGGTCATGATGAATATTTGTACCAAGTACTTAAAAACCACAAAGACAATAAAATTCCAGAAGCTGGCATGGTGATGATTCGCTATCACTCATTCTACCCATGGCATTCAGGCGGAAGCTACAAAGCTTTATTGAATGAAAAAGACGCTCAATACCTCGAGTGGATTCGCGACTTCAATCAATACGATTTATATACCAAATCCCCGGTGGTTCCTAATTATGAGGAGCTGAAAAGTTATTATAAGCCTATTGCAGAGAAATACCTAGGTAAAGGGCCTATATTCTGGTAAATAAAAGACCCGAAGCCTCCTTGTTTCTGTCGAAAAGACTCGACTTCGGGTCTTTTATTTACCTATAATTAGGGCTCTCTCTAATCTTAGTTTTAATCTCTTGCTGAGACGAGCTTTAGAGATTATTTGTAGTATCGTAGCCAAAAATATTTAGGTAATACCATTTTAGGCTACGGTACTACAAGTGATTACCATCCATCATCCGCCTTCGGCTTCGCCACCGCTTTCTTAACAGGAGCAGCTGCTTTTGCTGGAGTCGATTTCGAAGCGCCTACTTTGGCACCCTGACCCGACGCCAGATTTACATCCAAAGCTACGCGGCTAAATACGCGGCACACGATTTTCCACTCATCGTTGATTTTCAGTAGGCTTAACAAGTCGATGTATTTGAAATCATCGAACTTGAATTCTACGGTCGCTACAGCTGAAGTACCTGCATACGAATAGTTTAATAGAGCTCCAGATGCCTTAGCACCTCCTACTGGCATACCCGCGATGAATTTGCGCAAAGGCATGTCAGCGATTTTTCCAGTGGAAGTATTCAAATTTCTTAATAGGGCATTGCTAGCGAAGGCACGGCCAAGACTAGCTGTGTCACCTTTCGTGAATCCTTCCGTGTAAGCGTTGATGGCAGATTTGATGCCCTCGTCTTCTGATTGAGCAAATAATGTGGTGCCAATAAGGCAAAATAGGGCAAGAAATACGTTTTTCATGGTTTGTTAAATTAATTGCCTCCTGAGGCTTCGCTTTCCGCTGGGAGATTTTCTCCTTTTAAGAAATATTTTGCCTTCTCAGGATACAAGATGGATTGAACGATATTGACTTTGGCCAACGAATGATTCGCCATATTACCTAAAATGATGATAGCCGAATTATCTTTTTGATTGTGTAAATAATAGTTTTTAAATCCGTGCCACCAGCCTGTGTGGTAGGTGAGCCATTCACCATTTTCTAATTGCTTTAGTCGCCAGCCCAAGCCGTAATTTGTAGTTAGTACTTTAGGCTTCGTATGTTGAGGTGTAAATGCTTCTGCTAAAGAGCTCAGTTTAACGACAGTTTCGGAATTCAATGCCTGATCCCAGAGAAACATGTCCTCTACGGTGGAATAGATTCCTTTGTCCCCCGTAACTCCATCTAAATGGTCAAAGCCTACGACGGCAAGTCCTGAGCGCTTAGGCTGATAACCAGTGGCTGATTTTTTCAATAATTCAGGATGTTGGGGATCATAAACGAACGATTCCGTCATTCCTGCTGGCGTGAAGATGTTTTCTTTCACATATTCTCTAAAGCCTTTCCCACTGATGCGCTCTACGATATAAGCCAACAAGATATAATTGGTATTGTTGTAATGAAATTGGCGATTAGGGTGGTAGTCGATGCCTGGTTTGATCTTATTAAAAAGTTCCACCACTTTAGCATTAGTTAACGGGCTTTTTTTATCGTAGTATTTGTCCAAACAATAGGCATAGTTAGGAAGGCCTGATTTGTGTGTCAATAAACTGCGAATAGTGATGCTGGAATCGTATGGGAATCCTGGAATATGTTGTTCAACGCGATCGTCTAACTTTAATTTCCCTTGTTCCATTAATTGCAAAATCGAAACAGCGGTGAATTGCTTGGATACGGAGGCTAGTTGAAAGGGGGTGCGGGTATTTAATTGCGCTTTAGTGAAGTTATTCGCAATCCCAAAGGCTCTTTTATAGATGATCTTTCCATACTGAGCAACGAGAACCGTTCCATTAAAGCCTGTTTTCTTTTGCAGGGTTTTAAAGAAGGTGTCTAATTTAATGGCTTTTTGTGCGGCTACTTTAGGGTCAAACAATCTCGCTATGCTATCATTTCGCTTTTCAACAGTACTGTTTTTGGTGAATAAATGTCCAGGAATGTTGTTGCAGGAGGCCATGCAAAATAAGGTTGCTAAAATACTGAGTGCGAAAGACCTACGATTCATATACGAAATTGCGAATTGTATTTGTTAATTTTAAAGCAATTTAATCAGAAAAGGCTTTAATTCAAACCCTATGTTACAGCGGATTTTTGTTTTCTTTTTTCTTCTTCTAATCCGCTTTTACCAAGGGGCAATTTCCCCTTTTTTACCCCCTTCTTGCCGCTACACACCTACTTGTTCTGAATATGCCAAACAGGCACTTCGAAAACATGGATTGATCCAGGGGTTGCGCCTCACTATAAAGCGTGTAAGCAGTTGTCATCCCTGGGGTGGAAGTGGTCACGATCCGGTACCTTGAGTTAAAGACAACAGTATAGCACTGTTTTTATTGTACTATTCTAATTTTATCCTAAATTATTTTTGGTATTAGATTACCGAAAAAAAACTGATTTTTTTTTGAAAAAAATTTCTATTGAAAAAATACAATCGATTTGAAGCTGTTTTGGCGGTTTTGTATCTAATTTGAATTCAAAATAGGGTCTTTAATTAGAATTAGCTTACAATTAGATTATTTTCAGATTCTGTCCTACACTGTGCTAGTTTTCAAGAAATTCTAACTTTTGTACAATTTATTTCCACCAACTCATCGATTCATTATCTAATTTCATTTTTTTATTCAATTTATTCTTACTTTTTTTGTGTCGGTTTTGAAATTAGTCTTGTTATGTAAACGATTACATGGGCATTTCAAATGGCTTCTGCCAGCTGAACATCCGTCTTCTTTATATATAAGGAATAACAACAAGACCAACAAGAATCATTAATCATTTTTAACCCTTAATTTTTCACTTATGATTCATTCTTACAAAAGAGTGGGTCGCCTTGTGCGATCAGGTGTTAGTAACCTAGGCTTCAAGCAAGCTTTTAGTGTTGCTGTAGCACTAGTAATTTCCTTGGGTGCTTTCGCCCAAGATGTGGTTTCAGGGAAAGTAACCGACTCAAAAGACGGTTCAGCTATTCCTGGTGTTTCTGTTACAGTTAAAGGTACTACTAAAGGTGCTCAAACTGACATTAACGGTACTTACAAAGTAAATGCAGCAAGTGGTAGCACTTTAGTATTTTCTTTTGTAGGTTATTCAAAAAAAGAAGTTAAAGCTACAGGTTCTGTAGTTAACGTTTCTTTAGCTGCTGATAACCAATCTTTAGAAGAGGTTGTGGTAGTAGGTTATGGTACCCAAAAGAGAAAAGAGATTTCAGGAACTGTAACAAGTTTAGGATCTCGTGAATTCAACGCGGGTGTGGTAACTAACCCATTAGCTGCTGCTCAAGGTAAAGTGGCTGGTTTAGTGATTACTCAGTCTTCTGGTGATCCTAACGCTCGTCCTACTGTACGTTTACGTGGTACAGGTTCATTGAACGCAGGTTCTGAGCCATTATACGTAATCGACGGTGTGATTGGTGCTCCTATCGAAAACGTTGCTCCAGAAGATATCTTATCTATGGACGTGTTACGTGATGCATCTTCTGCAGCTATCTACGGTTCTCGTGGTGCAAATGGTGTTATCTTAATCAACACTAAACGTGGTAAGTCAGGTGCTCCTACAGTTGATTATTCAGCTTACGTAGGTGCTGAGACTATCTCTCAACGTCCTGAGTTATTAAATGCTGCTGAATTCCGTGCTGCTGCTGCGAAATACAAGCAAACATTTGATGATAACGGTGCTAACACAGATTGGTTAGACGTTATTACACGTACTGCGGTTTCTCAAAACCACAACGTAGGTGTTTCAGGTGGTTCTGAAAACTTATCTTACCGTGCTTCAGTTGGTTATTTAGATCAAAAAGGTACATTAATCGGTTCTGGTAAAGATCGTTTAACAGGTCGTTTGAATTTAGATGCTAAAGCTTTAGATGGCAAATTGGTAATGAAATTCAACATGTCTGCAATGCAAACGAACGGTACATTCTCTGATAACCGTGCTGTAGGTTTTGCTATGAACATGCGTCCGACAGATCCAGTGTATGCTGCGAATGGAAATTACTTCCAATTACCAGGTACATTTGCGAACTTTAACCCATTAGCGGCTTTAGAGAAGAAATCTAACACACAACGTCTACAAGATTTCTTGTTCAATGCATCTGCAGGTTATACTATTCTTGATGGTTTAGTATTCAACATTTCAGGAACATTGCGTACACAAACAGCAAACAATGCTTATTTCGCTTCTTCTACTCCAGGTAACTTATTATCAACTGTAGGTGGTAATTCTGCTTCTCGTTCATTGAATGCAGTTACTGATAAGCAATTAGAAGCAACTTTAAACTGGACTAAGAAGTTAAGTGATGTGTCTACTTTGACATTATTAGGTGGTTATACTTACCAAGACGTTGTTAACGACGGTTTCGGTGCTTCTAACAACAACTTCTTAACAGATGCGTTTGGTGCTGATAACATTGGTTCTGGTTTAGGTATTCGTACGAATCCTTCCTTATTGTATTCATACAAAAACGAATACAAATTGGTTTCTTTCTTAGCTCGTGCTCAATACTCGTTAATGAACAAGTATTTCGCAACAGTTAATATGCGTCGTGATGGTTCGACTAAATTCGGTGATAACAATAAATGGGGTTTATTCCCATCTGTTTCAGTGGGTTGGTCTTTATCTGAAGAAGCATTCTTGAAAGGAAATACGACAATCGACAACTTGAAACTTCGTGTTTCTTGGGGTAGAACGGGTAACTCGGAAGGTATTCGTCCGTTGTTATCTAAATCATTCTACGGTCCATCAGGATCTTACTATGATGGTTCAGCTGATGACTTCTTACCTGCATACGCTATCCAATCTAACCCTAACCCTAACTTGAAGTGGGAGGTTAACGAAAACTACGGTGCTGGTATTGACTTCTCTATCTTGAAAGGTAAATTAACTGGTTCATTAGACTGGTATACTCGTCAAACGAAAGATTTATTATACACAGTTAATGCTCCACAAGAAAAAGGATATGTATATCCAACTATCTTAGCGAACATTGGTTCGATGCAAAACCGTGGTATTGAAATCTCTGCTACTTACCAATGGTTAGATACGCAAGATTGGTCTATTAGCTCTACATTCGCTGGTTCATTCAACCAAAACGAATTAATCTCATTGAAAAATGACGAGTTCGCAGCTGCTGACCAAGTATTCTTATCTACTTCTTTAGGTAGCTACATCCGTGGTACTTCTGCTGTAAACTTCTCTGTTTTACAAGCTGGTCAACCAGTAGGTGTATTCTACGGAGCGAAAGTGGCTAAAATTGAAAATGGAAAATATGTGTTCCAAGACCTTAATGGTGATGGTACAGTAGATCCTAACGCTAAAGACCGTACTTATTTAGGAAATCCTAACCCTACATTCGTAGGTGGTTTAACTACAAACGTACGTTACAAGGCATTTGATTTACAATTCCAATTCACTGGAAACGCAGGTGCTAAAATCGTAAATACGAATAACCTATTATTAGGTCGTCAAGATGGACGTATCGCTGAGTCGAATGCATTGAAATCTGCTTTAACATCAGTAATCAATGATGAGCGTACAATCCCTATGGATTACTATGTAGAATCAGGTGATCACATCCGTTTAAACAACGCATCTTTAGGTTATACTTTACCAGTTAAAGGTGTATTCAAAAGAGCTCGTATTTATGTAGCAGGTAACAACTTATTGTTGTTCACTAACTACACTGGTGTTGATCCAGAAGTTAGCCAAAACTTAGCTATTGGTTCAGCTGCTCCGGGTATCGATGTTCGTGAGACATATTACAAAACTCGTGCATTTACTGCGGGTATTAACTTGTCTTTCTAAAACATAATAGCCACACTATTAGTTATATAACTTAATTAATAAAATAATTAAAAAAATGAAAAAATATATCTATAAAGTACTTTCAGTAGGTGTTTTCGCTTCGTTAGCCCTATCGTCTTGTACAGATTTAACTGAGCCAGTTTACGATTCGATCCCAGCGGATCAATTCTTGAAAACGGATGCTCAAATTGCTGCGGCCTTAGGACCAGCTTATGGCGGTCTTCGTGGTATCACTTGGGATTGGTTCAATCCTAGTGAAGCTACTTCGGATGAGTTAATTGTTCCGACACGTGGTGGTGACTGGTATGATGGTGGTGACTGGTTGGCGTATTCTCGCCACACTTGGACTCCACAACACGGTCCTATCAACGGTATGTGGGGATTCATTTTTGGTAACATCTCTCAGGTGAACCAATTGATCCCAGTGGTTGCTTCTAACCAAAAAGCGGTAGATGAGTTACGCGCAGTACGTGCTATCTATTACTTCATGGCGGTGGATGCGTTCGGTAATGTACCTATCGTAACAGATAACAAATCATCTGCTGCGACTAAGCCTCGTGCTGAAGTGTACAACTTTATCGTGTCTGAATTAACTTCAGCTATCCCTAACCTACCTACTGGTAAGGCTTACTCTCGTATGACTCAAGATGCTGCTAAAGCATTGTTAGCGAAAGTATACTTGAATGCAGGTGTGTACAAAGGAGCTGCTGAGTGGCAAAAGGCGTATGATACAGCTGATCAAGTAATTAAATCTTCGAACAACTGGTCATTATCTTCTTCTACTTTGTCAAACTTTATCGTTCAAAACCAAGGTTCAAACGAGAACATCTTCGCTATCCCATTTGATTCATTCAAAGCGGGTGGTATGAACTTCCAAATGAGAACGTTACACTATGCTAACCAACAAACATATGGTTTAGGTAACTCTCCTTGGAATGGTTTCTGTACATTAGCTGATTTCTACAACTCATTTGAGTCTGGTGACTTACGTGGTGCAATGTGGATTAAAGGACAGCAATATGCTGCTTCTGGAGCTAAGTTGAAAGATGCAAAAGGTGCTGATTTAGCATTCGTTGCGGATTGGGAAAAAGATCAAATGACTGATGCAGATGCAGTTTACCAAGTAGCTGGTATCCGTTCTCAGAAATATGAGATCCAAAAGAACAACCCGAACGGTGATCAATCAAATGACTACGTATTCTTACGTTTAGCTGACGTTATCTTAATGCGTGCTGAAGCTGCATTCCGTTTAGGAAATACAGCGCAAGCATTAACAGACGTTAACGCTATCCGTACACGTTCTGGAGTTGCTCCATTGACTGCTATCACTGCTGATGATATCTTAGCAGAGCGTGGTCGTGAATTAGCATGGGAAGGATGGAGACGTAACGACTTAATTCGTTTCGGTAAATTCTCTGTAGCTCGTAAGTTTATGAACGTTACAGATAAGACTCGTGAATTGTTCCCAATTCCACAACCTCGTCGTGATGCTAACCCATTATTGACTCAAAACCCAGGATATTAATCTGTAGGTTTTTGATAGAAAGGCAGAACCATTTGGTTCTGCCTTTTTGTTTTATATGGGTTTTATATGCCCCCCGTATTTCGTATTTTTGTATCGCAAAAATTCACTCATTACGCATGAAAAATTACGCTTTATTTTTCCTTATTTCTCTTTCTCTTTTTTCTTGTTCAAAAAAGGAGGATACCCTATTTGAAGAGTTGTCTGCTGAGCAAACGGGTATTGATTTTGTGAACCGCAGTTTAGAGAAAAAAGAGTTCAATATCTTTAATTACCGCAACTTCTATAATGGAGGTGGCGTGGCAATAGGCGATGTTAATAATGATGGTTTATCGGATCTTTTTGTGACTTCTAATTTCGAAGACAATAAACTGTATTTGAATAAGGGGGCGATGAAGTTTGAGGATATTACGGTGAAGGCAGGGATTGTTGGGAAGAAGTTTTGGTCTACAGGTGTCACCTTTGCTGATGTGAATGGAGATGGCTTAATGGACATTTACGTATGTAATTCAGGTTCTCGTGATCAACGTGGGAATCAATTGTATATTAATCAAGGGATTAAAGGCGGAGTACCCACCTACAAAGATCAAGCTAAAGAAGCGGGTCTGGAAGATGGTGGATTTTCAACGCACGCAGCCTTCTTTGATTATGATCGGGATGGTGATTTAGATATGTATTTATTGAATAATAGTTTTACCCCGATTGATAAATTAGGGTATACGAATTTGCGGGAGGAGCGAGATAAATTAGGTGGAGATAAATTATTTAGAAACGATAGTAAGGATGGGAAGGAACTTCATTTTACTGATGTGTCAGAAGCGGCAGGTATTTATGGAAGTTTGATTGGTTTTGGTTTAGGAATTACGATAGGCGATGTTAACAATGATAACTGGCCTGATATTTATATTTCGAATGACTTTTACGAACGTGATTATTTGTATATCAATCAAAAGAATGGCACGTTTAAAGAGGATTTAGAAAATGAAATGCCGCATATTTCCTTGAGCTCAATGGGAGCAGATATGGCGGATTTGAACGATGATGGTTATATGGACATCTTCGTTACAGATATGTTACCTGGCGATGATCGCCGGTTAAAGACGACGTCTGTTTTTGAGGGCTATAACCTAGTGGAATTGAAGAAAAAGCGTGGGTTTTGGCATCAATACATGCGCAATAATTTGCAGCTGAATAATGGCGATGGGACTTTCTCTGAAGTAGGTCAATTAGCTGGCGTGCATGCGACAGATTGGAGCTGGGGTGCGCTGATCTTTGATATGGATAATGATGGGAAGAAGGATATTTTCGTGGCGAATGGTATTGCAAAAGACTTAACGGATCAAGATTTTGTCGATTTCTTAGGGGATCGAAATACGATGCAGCAAATGTTGGATGGTAAGAAGTTCGATTACAAGGAGTTTACAGATAAGATTTCTTCCGTGCCTATCCCGAATTATGCCTTTAAAAATGAAGGTGATTTGAAGTTCTCGAACCAAGTGAAGTCTTGGGGATTAGAAGGTCCAGGATTCTCTAACGGTTCAGCTTATGGAGATTTAGATAATGACGGTGATTTGGACTTAGTCGTAAACAATGTGAACGCGCCCTTATCCGTTTACAAGAACAAAACGAATGAGAAGTTAAAGAACCATTATTTGACTGTACACTTGAAGGGGACGGATCGTAACTTAAATGGGATTGGTGCACGTGTTACGGTTTATCAGAAGGGTGGATTTAAAGTCTTACAGCAAATGCCGAACCGCGGATTTCAATCTTCTAGTGATCACCAAATGGTGTTTGGTTTAGGTGCGAACGGAGCAATAGATTCGCTACAGGTAGTATGGCCGAATGATAAGACCGAAACGATTAAATCGGTGAAAGCAGATCAGATTATTACGCTAAAGCAGGAAAATGCGAAGGAGATCTTCCATTTCTTTGAGGCAAAGCAAACCCCGATTTTTGCGGATGTGACGTCTGGCTTATTAGATTATTTACACGTGGAAAGTATGTTTAATGATTATGACCGCGATGTGTTATTGAAGCAAAAGTATTCGACACAGGGACCTGCTTTAGCGGTGGGTGATGTGAATGGGGATGGTCTAGATGATATTTACCTAGGTGGTGCTGCGGGTCAAATCAAGCAGTTGTTTGTCCAAAAACCTGGCGGTAAATTCGTCAATTCTCCACAAGCTGATTTTAGTTTAGATCAAACGACGGAAAACACAGATGCTGTTTTCTTTGATGCGGATAAGGATGGGGATTTAGATTTATTTGTAGTGACGGGAAGTAATGAGTTTGCCGAGAATGCCCCTGAATTACACGATTTGTTGTATTTGAATGATGGCAAAGGAAACTTAAAGCGTGATATTCGATTCCCGATGATTTACGAAAACGGTTCTAGTGTTTCGGCGGCGGATTACGATAAGGATGGAGATATTGATTTATTCGTGGGAACACGGATGGTGAATGCGAAGTATGGCCAAAGTGCACAAAGCAATCTGTTCATCAACGATGGAACGGGTGGTTTTAAGAACCAGTCGAAGCGCTATATGCCGCAAGTGACGGAGCTGGGTATGGTGACCGATTCTGAATGGTCTGATGTGAATGGCGATGGCTATGTAGATCTTTTAGTGACCCAAGATTGGGGGCCTGTGGTGGTGTTTAAGAATGAACGTGGTAGAAAATTAACGAAGCAGGAGCCAATTGCTGGCTCAGAAGGACTTTGGTCTTGCATCAAGCCTGCTGATATTGATGGAGATGGAGATATGGATTTTGTGTTAGGCAACTTTGGCCTTAATTCTAAGATCAAAGCTTCAGCAGAAAAACCTGCTTTCCTGCATGTGGGTGATTTCGATAAAAACGGTGTAGTAGAACAAATCATTTCTTGTGTAACAGAAGATGGAAATACCTATCCCATGGTATTAAAAGGGGAGATGCAACGAGCACTTCCGATGATTAAGAAGAAATTCATCAAATACAAGGACTATGCGAATAAGACCGTTGAAGATTTGTTTACCGAGGAGCAGCGCGAGGGAGGTTTAGCACGTCAAATTACAACCACCGAGTCCTCATTTATGATCAACGATGGTAGAGGTAACTTCAGCTTGCAAGCGCTACCTTACCAAGCTCAATTCTCTCCTATTAGGGGAATCCAAGCAGGGGATTTCAATAAGGATGGCAAACTAGATATTTTACTAGCGGGTAATTTCTTCGATTCACTTCCAGAATGGGGGCGTTTCGATGCGAATTATGGTCTTCTATTAGAAGGACAAGGAAAAGGAAAGTTCGCCGTGAAATTATCGAAGCAAACCGGATTTAAAACCCTTGGTCAAGTACGTAATATGGCACTCGCAAAAGGAGGAAAGTCATCTTATGTAGTGTTGGCCAAAAACAATGATAAAGCCCAAGTATTTAAATTTTAAAACAATGCGTACCCAACATTATCTATTCACACTCTTATTTTCTATAGCTCTTTTTGCCTGCAATTCAGGCGATGACGTGGTGCTTTTCGAAAAATTAGATGCAGAAAAGACCCATATTGACTTTGCGAACAATATCACGGAGACGAAGGATTTTAATATCCTTGACTACTTGTATTTCTACAATGGTGGTGGGGTTTCTGCGGGGGATATTAATAATGATGGATTAGTGGATTTGTTTTTTGTGTCAAACCAAGGAAAAAACAAGTTGTACCTGAATAAGGGAGAAATGCAATTTGAAGACATCTCGGCGAAAGCAGGTATTGAAGGATTTTCTGATTGGAAAACGGGAGTTACCATGGCTGATGTAAATGCAGATGGCTTCTTGGATATTTACGTTTGCGCGGTGGGTAATTATAAAGGTTTGGAAGGTTCGAACGAATTGTATATCAATAACGGAGACAATACGTTCACTGAAAAGTCGAATGAATATGGATTAGACTTTACTGGATTTTCCACACAAGCCGCTTTCTTTGATTACGATAAAGATGGCGATTTAGATTGCTATTTATTAAATCACGCCGTACATAACACACGATCGTATGACCGTGTGAATACGCGTTCATTGAAAGACAATGAGGCAGGAGATTACTTATACCGTAACGATGGTGGCAAATTCGTAGATGTATCGAAAGAGTCCGGTATCTACCAGGCGGCGATGGGGTATGGTCTTGGAATTTCTGTGGCGGACATCAACAATGATGGCTGGTTAGACATCTATGTGAGCAATGACTTCCACGAGGATGATTATTACTACATTAATCAAAAGGACGGTACGTATAAAGAGGGTATTCGGGATCACTTTAAGCACTTGAGTCGTTTCTCGATGGGTTCAGATGTGGCGGACATTAACAACGATGGTTTCCAAGATGTGATGACGTTGGATATGTATCCAGATGATGAGAAAGTAGAGAAGTCGTCAGTGGGAGAGGATCCATTGGACATTTACATGTACAAATTACAATTCGGTTATTTCAATCAATACAGCCGTAACTGTCTTCAATTAAATATGGGAGGCCAAAAATTCTCTGACATCGCGGCCTCTTCTGGAGTCGCTGCGACAGACTGGAGC
>VFQS010000655.1_pt1 | contig 36689 bp, 38 predicted proteins | sample 3512361 | NCBI WGS metagenome assembly VFQS01 (sample SAMN10412375, study PRJNA504923) | tailings metagenome | isolation source: Relicate 1 Philex TSF3 active mining | place: Philippines
GCCGATGGCCTGCTGAGGCTCAGTGCGCAGGGGCTGCACTGCCCCGCCGCCGAGGCCTGGATCGATCCCTGGCGGCCGGTGCCGCGGGCCCTGATCACCCACGCCCACGCCGACCACGCCCGGCCCGGCTGCGGCGAGTACTGGGCCACCGCCGCCAGCGAGCCGATCCTGCGCCGCCGCCTCGGCTCCGGCATTCGCGTGGTGCCGGTCGACTACGGCCAGCTGCACCGCCTGGCCGGGGTGCGCCTCTCCTTCCATTCCGCCGGCCACGTGCTCGGCTCCGCCCAGATCCGGCTTGAGGCCGGCGGCGAGAGCTGGCTGGTGAGCGGCGATTTCAAGCGCTGCAACGACCCCAGCTGCGCCCCGTTCGAGCCGGTGCGCGCCGATGTGTTCATCACCGAGGCCACCTTCGCCCTGCCGATCTACCGCTGGCAGCCGGGTGCCGCGGTGGCCGCCGAGATCCGCAGCTGGTGGCAGGCGGCGCCAGAGCGGGCCTCGATGCTGTTCTGCTATGCCTTCGGCAAGGCCCAGCGGGTGCTGGCCGAGCTTGCCCGCCTCGGGGTGGAGGAGGAGGTGCTGCTGCACGGCGCCGTCGAGGCACTGATCGCGCCCTACCGCGAGGCCGGCGTGGCGATGCCGCCCACCCGGCCCCTGCAGCCGGGGGAGCGGGGCGCCGCCCTGGCCGGCCGCCTCGTGATCGCGCCACCGGCGGCCCAGCGCAGCCCCTGGATGCGGCGCTTCCCCCAGCCCCAGACGGCCTTCGTGAGCGGCTGGATGGCGGTGCGCGGCGCCAGGCGCCGCCGCGGCGTGGAGCGCGGCTTCGTGCTCAGCGACCACGCCGACTGGGATGGCCTGATCCGCACCGCCCGCCAGAGCGGCGCCCGTCAGGTGTACGTCACCCATGGCAACGCCGATGGCCTGGCCCGCTACCTGCAGGAGGTGGAGGGCATCGCCGCCGCCCCCCTGAGCGGCCGCTTCCAGGCGGAGCGCAGCGTGGAGGGTGAGCCGGTGGGCGAAGCAGAGGGCGAGGGCGTGGCGGAGCTCGAGGCCAAAGCGGAGCCTGCGGCCGAGGTGGCCTGAGGCTCAGCGAGGATCGGCAGCCGCTGCACCGCCCCGGGATTGCCGATGCTCCGCCTCCTCGCCGGTCCCCTGGCTGCCCTGCTGTTGCTGCCGGTTCTGCCGCTGCTGGCCCCGCCCCAGCCCGCGGCGGCGCTGGAGGCAGCGGCGGGGGCGGCTCCTGCACCCGCCAGGCTGGTGGGCCTGCGCGGCGCCACCACGGCGGCGGCCAACACCCCGGCGGCCATCCGCGAGGCCGTGGCCGATCTGATGGCGGAGCTGGTGCGCCGCAACCGGCTCGCCCCGGAGCAGGTGGTGTCGGCCACGTTCACCGCCACCGCCGATCTCGATTCCCTGTTCCCTGCCGCCGTGGCCCGGCGCCTGCCCGGCTGGGACCGGGTGGCCCTGCTCGACATGCAGCAGATGGCCGTGCGCGGCGATCTGCCCCGCTGCATCCGGGTGCTGGTGCTGGCCTGGCTGCCGCCGGATCAGCCCGGCCAGCCGGTGTATCAGCGGGACGCGGCCCGGCTGCGCCCGGACCTCGCTCCGGCCGTGGGTGGCCGCCAGGATGGTCGCCCCCGCCGGCAGCCCTGATGGCTCCCCCGCTGATCGCCGTGGTCACCACCGTGGCCTCGCCCGAGCAGGCCCGGGCCCTGGCGGCCCAGCTGCTGGAGGCCAGGTTGGTGGCCTGCGCCCAGATCTCCGCGATCGAGAGCCTCTACCGCTGGCAGGGGGAGCTGCGCCAGGAGCCCGAGTGGCGCCTGCTGCTCAAGACCTGCGCCGACCGCTGGTCCGCCGTGGAGCAGGCCCTGCGCGCCCACCATCCCTATGAGCTGCCCGCCATCCACGCCTGGCCCCTGGCCCCCGCCCATGGCCCCTACGCCGACTGGGTGGCCGGCGAGCTCGCCCCGCTCTGAGCCGCCATGCGGGCCTTTGTGGCGCTGGTGGAGGAGCTCGACCGCAGCCGCGGCAGCCGGGCGCGGGTGCAGGCCATGGCGCGCTGGTTCGGCGCGGCGGCTGAGCGGGCTCCCGCCGATGCGGCCTGGGCCCTGCATTGCCTGCTGGGCCGGCAGCGGCGCCGGCTGATCACGGGCCTGCGCCTGCGCCGCCTCTGCCAGGAGAGCAGCGGCCTGCCCGAGTGGCTGTTCGACGACTGCCACGCCCAGGTGGGCGACTCGGCCGAAACGATCGTGCTGCTGCGCCACCATCTGCCGCCCCGGCCGGCGGCGGTCGCGGGCGAGCCCCACCACGGCGCCGCCGATCGCAGCCTGCAGCACTGGATGGAGGAGCTGCTGCCCTGGCTGGCGCGCCTCCCCGCCGAGGAGCAGGCCCGGGCCCTGCAGACCCTCTGGCAGCAGCTCGACGATGGCGCCCTGCTGGTGGCCTGCAAGCTGCTCACCGGAGGCTTCCGCCTGGGGGTGGGGCCGGGGTTGGTGCTGCGCGCTCTGGCCGAGCACAGCGGCCTGGTGGCCACCCTGCTGCAGCACCGTCTGATGGGCGGCTTCACCCCTTCGGCAGCGGCCTGGCAGGCCCTGCTGGCGCCGGCGGAGGCCGGCGGCGGGCTCGACGGTCGGCCCTATCCCTTCTGCCTGGCTGCGCCGTTGCCGGACGCTTCCATCGCCCAGCCGCTGCCCGGGCCCTGTGGGGCCTGGCAGGTGGAGTGGAAGTGGGATGGCATCCGCGGTCAACTGCTGCACCGCCCGGGCCATCGCCTGCTCTGGAGCCGCGGCGAGGAGCTGCTCAACGAGGCCTTCCCCGACATCACGGCCCTGGCGGAGGCCCTGCCGGAGGGCAGCGTGCTCGATGGCGAGGTGCTGATCTGGCCGCCGGGGGAGCCCCGGCCCGCCCCCTTCGCCCAGCTGCAGCGCCGCCTCGGCCGGCGCGCGCCGGGCCGCCGGCTGCTGGTGGAATGCCCGGCGGTGTTTCTCGCCTACGACCTGCTCGAGCAGGGCGGCAACGACATCCGCAGCTGGCCCCTGGCCGACCGCCGCGGCGCCCTGGAGGCGCTGGTGGCCCGCTGCGGTGCCGAGGCGCCGGCCCTGCGCCTGTCCGAAAGCCTGGCCCTGCCCAGCTGGGAGGCGCTGGAGCCGCTGCGGCGTTCGGCCCGGAATGTGGGCGCCGAGGGGCTGATGCTCAAGGCCCTGGCCGAGCCCTACCGGGCCGGCCGCAGCCGCGGCTGCTGGTGGAAGCACAAGCTCGAACCCCTGCGCCTCGATGCGGTGCTGCTCTACGCCCAGGCCGGCAGCGGCCGCCGCGCCAACCTCCACACCGATTACACCTTCGGCCTCTGGAGCGAGCCGCCGGCGGAGGCGGCCGGCGCCGCCGAAGCCCCGAAGCTGGTCACCTTCGCCCGCGCTTACTCCGGCCTCGACGACGACGAGATCCAGCGCCTCGACCGCTGGATCCGCAGCCACACCACCGAGCGCTTCGGGCCGGTGCGGGCCGTGGCGCCGGAGCTGGTCTTCGAGATCGCCTTTGAGGGGTTGCAGCCCTCGCGCCGGCACCGCAGCGGCCTGGCCGCCCGCTTCCCCCGCATCAGCCGCTGGCGCCTCGACAAACCCGCCAGCGAGGCCTCCTGCCTGGCCGATGCCCACGCCCTGCTGGAGGCCCTCTGATGGCCCCCGCGCCGCGCACCCCCGCCCCGATCGCCGCCTGGTTGCGCCAGCGCGGCTGGCGGGCGATGCCTTTTCAGCGCGAGGCCTGGCAGGCGGACCTGGAGGGGCGCAGCGGCCTGATCCAGGTGGCCACCGGCGCCGGCAAGACCTACGCCGCCCTGCTCGGGCCGATCGCCCGGCTGCTGGCCGAACCCGGCGGTCCCCAGCCGGGCCTGCGCCTGCTGGTGCTCACGCCGCTGCGGGCCCTGAGCCGCGATCTGCTCGAGGCGGTGCGGGAGCCGATCGAGGCCATGGGCTGGCCGCTGCGGGTGGGGTTGCGCAACGGCGACACCAGCGCCACGGAGCGGGCCCGCCAGCTGCGCACACCCCCCCACATCCTGATCACCACCCCGGAATCGCTGGCGCTGCTGCTGGCCAATGCCGCCGCTCCCCGGCTGTTCGCCGCCCTCGACACGGTGGTGCTGGATGAGTGGCACGAGCTGATGGGCGGCAAGCGCGGCAGCCAGAGCGAGCTCTGCCTCAGCTGGCTGCGGGGGCTGCGGCCCGCGCTGCGCACCTGGGCCCTCAGCGCCACGATCGGCAATCCCGAGGAGGCGGCCCGGGCCGCCGTGGGCGCGGCGGCGCCCGAGCCCACCATCGTGTCGGCGGCGGTGCGCCGCTCCACCGAGCTGCGCAGCCTCCTGCCCGACACGGTGGATGGCTTTCCCTGGGCGGGGCACCTCGGGCTGCACATGCACGAGAGCCTGGTGGCCGCCCTGGATCCCGGCGTCTCCACCCTGCTGTTCACCAACACCCGCAACCAGGCGGAGCGCTGGTACCAGTGCCTGCGCTATGTGTGCCCCGAGATGGAGGGGGCCCTCGCCCTGCACCACAGCGCCATCGACCGGGCCGGGCGCGAGGCGATCGAGGCGGGGGTGAAGGAGGGGTCGATCCGCTGGGTGGTGTGCACCGCCTCCCTCGATCTGGGCGTGGATTTCCAGCCCGTGGAGCGGGTGGTGCAGATCGGTTCGGCCAAGAACGTGGCCCGGCTGCTGCAGCGCGCCGGCCGCTCCGCCCACCGCCCCGGCGGCACCGCCCAGGTGCTCTTCCTGCCCACCAATGCCCTCGAACTGCTGGAGCTGAGCGCCCTGCGCCGCGGCCTCGGCGAGGGGCTGGTGGAGCAGCGCAGCCCGCCCCGGGCGCCGCTCGATGTGCTGCTCCAGCACCTGGTGAGCCTGGCCTGCGGGCCTGGCTTTGAGCCATCCGAAACCCTGGCCCAGGTGCGCTCCTGCTGGAGCTACCGCGGCCTCGAGGAGGCCGACTGGGCCTGGTGCCTGCGCTTCCTCGAGCACGGCGGCGACTGCCTCGGTGCCTACCCGCGCTACCGCAAGCTCGAGCGGGATCCCGAGGGCGCCGCCGATGGAACGCCGTTCCGCTACGTGGTGCGGCAGGCGGCCATCGCCCGCATGCACCGCCTCGCCATCGGCACCATCACCGCCGACCGTTCGGTCACGGTGCGCTTCGTGCGCGGCGCCGTGCTGGGCCATGTGGAGGAGGCCTTCATCTCGCGGCTCAAGCCCGGCGATGTGTTCTTCTTCGCCGGCCGCCAGCTGGAGTTTGTGCGCCTGCGCGAGATGACCGCCCAGGTGAAGGCCACCAGCCGCAAGAGCACCACGGTGCCGGCCTGGGCCGGCGGCCAGATGGCCCTCTCCGATCTGCTCAGCCGCCGCCTGCGGGAGGAGGTTGATCGCTGTGGCCGGGCCCTGGCCGGTGAGGCCCAGCTCGACACGCCCGAGCTGCGGGCCCTGCAGCCGCTGCTGGCCCGCCAGGCCGATCTTTCACGGCTGCCGCTGCAGCACCAGCTGCTGGTGGAGGTGTGCCGCAGCCGGGAGGGGAGCCATCTCTATGCCTATCCCTTCGAGGGGCGGTTCGTGCATGAGGGGCTGGGTTTTCTCTGGGCCTGGCGGCTGGCCCGCCATCGCCCGGGCACGATCACCGTGTCGGTGAATGATTACGGCTTCGAGCTGCTGGCGGCCCGGGGCTATCCATTTGAGGAACTGTTAGAACTCCACGGCGATGAATTGCTGGAGGAAGGTGATCTGGAGCGCGATCTGGAGGCTGCGATCAACCTCTCGGAGCTCTGCCGCCGCCGCTTCCGCGCCATCGCCCAGGTGAGCGGCCTGGTGAACAACGGCTATCCAGGCCAGGGCCGCACCGGGGGGCAGCTGCAGATCAGCGCTGCCCTGCTCTTTGATGTGTTCGAGCGCCACGAACCCGAGAACCGTCTGCTGGCCCAGGCCCGCCGTGAGGTGATGGCCGAACAGCTGGAAACCCACCGGCTGCGCGCCACCCTGGCGCGCCTGCAGCGGGCGGAGCTGCTGCTGGAGCGCACGCCCCGCCCGGGGCCGCTGGCCTTCCCCCTGCTGGTGGAGCGGCTCAACAGCCGGCTCAGCAACGAATCCCTGCTCGAGCGGGTTCAGCGGCTGATCGGAGAAGCCGCCGCCGCCGAGGCATTCTGAACTTGCCGCTCCGCTGTGCACAGGTGCGACGTTTTTGCGTTTAAACAGTGAAAGATTGGGTGGGCCAGATTGCCCAGGGCAGATTGCGCGATGCCGGATCGGCAATTCCAACCTTCAAAACGCTGATTCACGATCTGAATAGGTTGCGAACCAGGCGTTGATTTGCCGGGTTTGCTGTCCTGTGCCACATTCGAGAATGTCCCCCCCCCCCCAATGCCTCGCCGCGACCCCCTCCAGCGCGATCTGCTTCGGCGCGTGCCAAGGCGACTGAGCATCAGCGTCAGCAACGAACTCTTCACGCGCCTGCAGGACGTGGCCGATCAGCAGGGTCGCAGCACCTCGAACCTGTGTGCCTATCTGCTGGAGAAAGTTCTGCTGGAGAAGGTTTTGCTCGAGAAGGATCTGATGGAGACGGTGTCGAAGCCCCGCAACAACGGCGGGCTCTGAGCTCCTGGCCTGCGGATCAGGTGTTGCTGTCGAGCCGGCGCACGATCACGGCCATCAGGGCGAGGGAGCCACCGAGGGCGATCAGCAGGGCGACGGTCATCGATGTGGTGCGTAGAGCGCGATTATGGCCAGGCGCGAGGCCCGGCCGCGGCCACTGGACCATGGACGAGCCGGTGTTCGTGTACGGCACACTGCGCCGCGGCCAGGCGAACCACGCCTGGCTGGCCGGGGCCCGCTGGCTCGGCGAGGCCAGCCTGCGCGGGGCGGTGCTTCACGACCTCGGCCCCTTCCCCATGGCGGTGCCCGGCGACGGCCTGGTGTGGGGAGAGCTCTACGGCGTGGACGCCGCCACCCTGGCCCGCCTCGATCACCTGGAGGGCCACCCCCGCCTCTACGAACGCCACTGGCTCCGCCTGGAGGACGGCCGCCAGGCCTGGGTGTACCTCGGCCGGCCCCGCCAGGTGCGCTTCGTTCCGGCCCTGCCGGAGGGCCGCTGGCCCCCTCTCCTGGCAGCGCCCGGCTCCGTTTCGCCGCCTTCCTCCTGATGCTGCCCCTCTGGCGCCTGGCGCTGCCGCTCGGCCTGTCGGGTCTGCTGCTTCAGTGGCCTTGGCCTGCGCCTGCCGCTCCGGCCGACACCATCGCGCTCTGCAGGGCATGGCAGGGGAGCCATGGGCTGGAGCGGATCCTGCTCGGCAATGCCCTGGGGGCCGCCCATCACCTCACCAAGAACGAGCGGCTGCGCGACAGTCCACCCGAGCGGCCCGTGGCTCTCTACCGCACAACGGATCTCCAGCAGGTCTGCCGCGGCCGCTAGCCCATCGCCACCAGCCAGCGCCCCGCACTGGCCAGGGCCAGCACGCCGCCGCTGAGGCCCAGCCAGCGGGGCCAGGTGGGCTGCAGCATGCGCCGCACCATCAGGCACGAGCCCAGGCCGCCCAGGAGCACCACCACGCTCTGGCAGAAGCCGATCACGTGGGGATCGGCGCTCCAGGCCGGCAGCCGCGCCGCCGGATCGGTGTGGAGCGGGGCCAGGCTCACCGGCAGCAGCTGGCCCCCCTCCGCCATGCCCAGCACCAGGTGGTGGGCCAGCAGCAGGGCCCACACCAGCGGCAGCAGGGCGTAGAGCGCCAGGCGCCGGCGCACCAGCAGGAAGGCCGCCGCCGGCAGGCAGAGGGCCAGCAGGGCGAAGGCCAGCCGGGGCAGCAGCGGCCCGCTGCCCAGGCTGGCCGGTGCCAGGGGCAGCCAGCCCAGCAGCCGTTGCCAGTGGTGCAGGCACACGCTGCCGGCGAGCACCAGCAGCAGGCCCGCCTCGGCAGCGGGCGCTTCCATGTCGCGCTGCAGGTCGGCGGCGGGGGGCCGCAGCCGCAGCACCACCGACCGGTGCGGGCAGGCCTGGGCGCAGGTGAGGCAGAGCACGCAGTTGCGGTTGTCGGCCAGATGGGCCGGGTGGGTGCCCAGCGGGCAGCCGGCGGTGGCCAGGCCCTCCCCTTCCGCCGGCCCGCCCTTGAAGCAGGCGTAGCTGCTGCAGCTGCCGCTGCAGGTGCCCACCTGGGCGCGCAGCTCGCTGATGGCCAGCTTTGCGAACAGGCCGTTCATGCCCCCCACCGGGCAGAGGTGGCGGCACCAGAAGCGCTTTTCAAACAGGAGCGAGCCGATCACGGCGCCGGCCGTGATCAGCAGCAGCAGGCAGCTGCTCAGCCAGGCCGTGTTGGGCAGGTCGGCCACCGCCTCCCACACCAGGATCGCCGCGAAGCCCGCCGCCAGCAGCGGTGCCCCCCAGCGGTCGCTGTCGCCGCGGGGCCAGCGGCGCGGCTGCCAGCCCAGCCGCCGGGCCAGCCGCTGGCTGATCTCTCCCCACACCATGAACGGGCAGAAGGAGCACCAGAGCCGGCCCACCACGGGGAAGCTCAGCAGGATCAGCGGCCACCACCAGGCCCAGAAGAGGTTGAGCGCCCCATTGCTCTGGCGATCCTGGGGCCCCAGCCAGAGCCACAGGTTCACCAGCATGAACAGCCAGCTCACCAGCCCGTAGAGCAGGGTGTTCCACAGCACCGGCGCCCGCATCCAGCCCCGCAGCTGCGGTTTCCAGCGCCAGAGATCGAAGCGCACCCGCGGCTGGGGGCGTCCGCCGGTCCAGAACACGTCTTCCGGCAGCAGGCTCGGCCGCTCGGCCGCGCACTGGCGCAGGGCGCGCTTCACCAGTTGGGTGAGCTCGCGCACGTTGCCGGGGAAGTCGTAGGTCTGCAGGCGTTTCACCACCGCCTCGGGCACCCGTGGCGGCTCCTTCCAGCCCAGGCTCGGCGCCGCCTGGCGCACGCTGTAGCGCACCCACTCGCCCAGGTCCTGGCGGCGCACCCGCAGCGGCGGCACCCGGATCAGGCGGGCGCAGGCCTCCAGCTCCCGCACCGGTGTTTCGGCGGTGAAGAACACCCGCCCCGCAAAGCGACGCTCCTGCTCCGGCGCCCCGGGCGGATGCCAGCGGCCGCTGCTGGCCAGCGCCACCAGCAGCGGCAGCAGGGCCGGATCGGCCCGGTCCACCTGGTCGATCAGCAGGCCGCCGTCGCCCAGGCACTCGATCAGGCTGCCCCCCGGCGGCCCGCCGAAGAGCTCCGCGCCATCGGGCCGCAGCAGGGCCGCATCCAGCCGCACCAACAGCCGCTTGCGGGCCGCCGAGCCGAAATGCACCAGGGCGGCCACGTTGTCTTTTTCCAGGCCCGGTTCGCCGCTGATCAGCAGCGGCCGGCCCTCGCGATCGGTGGCGGCGGCCCGGATCGCCTCGCGCAGCCCCTGGGCGTAGCGGCTGCTGCCCACGATGCCCCGCCGGGCCCGGCCCAGCAGATGGGGCCCCAGCTTGAGCAGGCAGGCGTTGGCCTCGGCCTGTCCGTCGCGTTCGCTCCCCATGGCGCCGCCCCGCGTCCTCCGATTCTCCGCCTCCGGCAGCCGCCCGCGCCGCCTCCGCAGCCGCCCGCGCCGCCTCCGCTGCGCCCACGCCACCGCCGCGCCCTGCCGATGATGGGCCGGTTCCGCCCCACCGCCATGGCCCTTCAGCTGGTCGGCAGCCCCCGCAGCCGCGTCACCATCCCGCGCTGGTACGCCGAGGTGAAGGGCATCCCCTACACCTGGCTCCAGCTCGACGGCCAGGCGGGCGAGCATCGCCAGCCGCCCTTCCTGGCGCTCAACCCCTTCGGCAAGATGCCGGCCCTGGTGGACGACGCCTTCCAGGGGCCCGACGGCACGCCGCTGCGGCTGTTCGAGAGCGGCGCCATCCTGCTGCACCTGGCCGAGCACCACGGCCGTGAGTTCGGCGGCGACACGTTTGACGGCGACACCGCCACCGCCGCTGTGCGCCGCTCCCTCACGGCCCAGTGGATCCTCTACGCCAACAGCACCTTCGCCACCGCCCTGCTGCAGGCCTCCAGCCGCGAAGACGACCTGCTGCGCCAGCTGCAGGTGCTCGATGGCCTGCTGGCGGCCGGGCCCCTGCTGGGGGCGCGCGCCGGCTGGGGCGCCGCCGACTGCGCCGTGCAGGCCTACCTCAGCTACCTGCCCCTGTTCTGCAGCCAGGTGAACCTGGATCCCTTTCCTGGCGTGCGCGCCACCCTGGCGGCCACCAGCGCCGACCCGGCCTGGCGGCGCGTCACCGGCCTCGACGCCGGCTGATGGCGGATCGCTGCCCCTTCCCCTGGCCGGGCACGGGCCTGGAGCTGCTGGCGGAGCGGGCGGTGTGGCTGCCCCAGCACCGCTGGCTGGTGCTGGCCGACCTGCACCTGGGCAAGGCCGAAACCTTCCAGGCCCACGGCATTCCCCTGCCCAGCGATGGCGATGCCGCCACCCTGAATGTTCTGCTGCAGCTGGCCCACCGCCTGCGGCCGGCAGCGGTGCTGGTGCTCGGTGATCTGATCCACAGCCGCCTCGGCCTCACCGGCGAGCTGCGCCAGAAACTGGCGGCCCTGCCGGAACTGCTCGGATGTCCGCTGCGCCTGATCGGCGGCAACCACGACCAGGGCAGCTGGATCGCCGGGCTGGTGCAGGAGCCCCCCCAGGAACTGGATGGGCTCTGGCTCAGCCATGAGCCCGACCCCCGGCCGGGCCTGCTCAACCTGTGCGGCCACGTGCACCCCGTGGCCCTGATCGGCGGGGGCGGCGATCGCCTGCGCCTGCCCTGCTTCGCCCACCACCGCGGCCGCAACACCCTGGTGCTGCCGGCCTTCGGCCGGCTCACCGGCGGGCACCCCTGCGGGCCGGAGGAGCGCCTCTGGCTGGTGGCCGATGGCGCCGTGCTGCCCTGGACGCCGCCGCTCAGCCCGCGGCGGCCAGGGCGCGCACCACGTCGCCGCGGGTGAGCACGCCCACCGGCCTGCGCTCCCCGTCGAGCACGAACAGGCGCTGGGTGCTGCGGTCGTGCAGCAGCCGCGCCGCCGCCGGCAGGCCGGTGTCGGCGGTGCAGGTGTGGGGGGCGCCGCCGCCCATCACATCGCCCACGCTGGTGCCGAGCACCTGGTGCACCTGGCGGTCCCACTCCAGTGGATTGCGCAGGTAGATCACGGCGTCGAGCAGCATCACGTAGGGGCCGGCGTCGAAGCCGCTTTCGCGCACCATCAGGTCCTGCTCGGTGAGCTCGCCCAGCAGGGCGCCGTCGTCGTCGAGCACCGGCAGGCCGCTGATGTGGTGCTGGCTCATCAGCTGCACCGCCTCCTGCAGCGGCGTGTCGCGGCGCACGCTGATCACGGGCGTGGTCATCGCATCGGCGACGGACTGCTGAACGACCAAGGCATCGAGGGCGGGGCCCCCCATTCTGCGGCGCCGACCCGGTTGGGGAGACTGGCAGCACCCGCCGCCGGCCTCCCCCCCGTGACCGACGCCTCCTTGAGCGATGCCCCCGTGACCCGCGCCCCCCTGGCCCGCCGCCTCGCCGATGGCCTCACCATCGGCCGGGCCCTGCTGGGCCTGCCCCTGCTGCTGGCCCTGCAGGCGGGGCAGCCCGCTCTGGCCTGGCTGCTGCTGCTGCTGGGGGGCCTCAGCGATGCCGCCGATGGCTGGCTGGCTCGCCGCGCCGGTGGTGGCTCCGTGTGGGGCGCCCGGCTCGACCCCCTCACCGACAAGATCCTGGTGCTGGCGCCCCTGCTCGCCCTGGTGGGCCGCGGTGTGCTGCCCGCCTGGGCGGTGTGGCTGCTCCTGGCCCGGGAGCTGCTGATCTCCGGTTGGCGGGCCGGCCAGGGGAGCGGCGGCCCCGCCTCGGCCTCGGGCAAGGCCAAGACCGTGCTCCAGTTCGCCGCGCTGCTGCTGCTGCTGTGGCCCGCCGGCTGGGGGACGCCGCCGCTGGTGCAGGGGCTGCAGGCGCTGGGCTGGTGGCTGTTCTGGCCCTCCCTGCTGCTGGCCCTGTCCTCCGCCGCCGGCTATCTCATCCCAGTAGGGCCTCGTCGCCGCTGAAATCGGGGGCCTCGCCGCCCCGCAGGGCATGGTCGCCCGCATAGCTGTGGCGCAGGCCTGCCTCGAGATCAAACGCCGGCTCCCAGGCCAGCTCGCGCCGCACCCGGGTGATGTCGGTGAGGAAGTGGTTAAGCCGCAGTGGGAAGGCCTTGCGGGCCTTCTTGTCGAGCCCGGATGGATCGAAGCTGCGGATCTCCACCGCTTCCGGATCCCTGCCGGCGGCCCGGGCGGCGGCGTGCACCAGGCCGCGGAAGGTCACCCCCTGGCGGCCGCTGCAGTTGTAGATGCGGTTGCAGGCCGCCTCCACCTCGATGCAGCGGGCCATCGCCGCCGCCAGGTCGTCGACGTGGCCGAGCTGGGTGATGGTGCTGCCGTCTCCCGGCAGGGGCACCGGCCGGCCGTGCACGATGCGATCGAAGAACCAGTTCTCCACCGGGTTGTAGTTGCCGGGCCCGTAGATGTAGGTGGGGCGGAAGCTGGTGAAGGGCACCCCCTGGGCCTGCAGCCAGGCTTCGGTTTCGGCCTTGCCGGCGTGGCGGCTGGCGGGATCGGTGGGGCTGTCCTCATCGAGGGGCCACAGGTCGCTGTCGGCGTAGACCCCGGCGGAGCTCACGTACACGAACCGGTGGCTGGGGGCGCCGGTGCGCTCGAGCACGCGGCGGCTGTCGTCGCAGCTGCGGCCGGAGCTGTCCACGATCACCTCGAAGCCGCGGCCGCGCAGCTGGTCGAGATCCGCGTCGCTGCTGCGGTCGCCGCTGAGGGCCTCCACGCCGGCGGGCAGGGGCTGGCGCCCGCGGGTGAAGAGGGTGAGCTGGTGGCCTGCGGCCTGCAGGCGCGCCACCAGGGGCTTGCCCACGAAGCGGGTGCCGCCCATCACCAGGATCTTCATCGCCGTCTCGTTCCGGATCGGGCCATCATGCTGGCGCGCGGCTCAGGGCGGGCAGCCGAGCGGCCGGCCGATCCGCTCGAAGGGCAGCGGCGGCATCTCCAGCAGGGTGGCGCCGAGGCTCCCCGGTTCGACCGGCTCCAGCGGCGGCTGGGCCGGGCTGAGCGGGTAGCTGCGGCCATCGCTGCGCAGCATGTACCAGGCGGGGCTGCTGGCGTCGTAGCCGGCCGGCAGGGCCAGGTCCAGCCAGCCTTGGCTCCGCTGGCTGGTGGCCCGCAGCGGCGTCTGGAAGGTGCCCAGTTCGCCCAGCGGCTCCGGGCCGCCCTGGCCGTCGCGGAAGATCAGCAGGGTGCAGCCGCGGCTGCCGCACACGTAGGAGCCCACCACCGCCGCCAGCCATTCGGGCCTGCCGTCGCCATCGAGGTCGGCCCGGCTGGCCACGAAGCGCAGCGGTCCCACCTCGGCGCAGGGGGGGTGGTTGCCGAGGGAGCGGGCCTGTTCCCATTCGGTGGCGTCCGGGTCGGCCTCCGGCAGCGGCGGATCGGCCACGGGGCCGGCGAACAGGCGCCGCAGGATGGCGGCCTCCAGAACCGGATCGCCGCCTCCGGCTGCTCCGCTGGCGGGCTCGGCTGGCGGTTCGGCTGCGGGTTCCTTGCCGGGTGCCTCCGCGGCGGGCAGTGGCGGTGGCGCCGTGGCCGGACCCGGCGGCGTTGGCTGGAGTTCCGGCAGCGGCGGCGGCGGCCCGGCAGGAAGGCCGGCGGCCATGGGGGGCATGGCGCACCCCGCAGCCAGGCCCAGGCCCGTCGCGGCGGCCAGCAGCCGCGATGCCACGGGCGCGGTGGGTCGACGCAGCCGGGAAGCCATGGCCGCAACTTAGGCGGCCTCGCCGCTGCGGCACCGCCCGCCAGGCGGGGGGTGAGGATGGCCCGATCCCCTGCCCGCCACCGCCCACCATGCAGATCATCCCGGCCATCGATCTCCTCGAGGGGCAGTGCGTGCGGCTGCACCAGGGCGATTACGGCCAGGTGACGCGCTTCAGCGACGACCCCGTGGCCCAGGCCCTCACCTGGCAGCGGCAGGGGGCCCGCCGCCTCCATCTGGTCGACCTCGATGGCGCCCGGCGCGGCGAGCCGGTGAACGACGCGGTGGTGCGTCGCATCACGGCCGCCCTCGACATCCCCGTGCAGCTGGGTGGCGGTGTGCGCACCGCGGAGCGGGCCGAGGAGCTGCTCGCCTGCGGTCTCGATCGCGTGATCCTGGGCACGGCGGCCCTGGAGGATCCCGATCTGGTGCGCGGCCTGGCGGCCCGCCATCCCGGCCGGGTGGTGGTGGGCATCGACGCCCGCGACGGCCGGGTGGCCACCCGCGGTTGGCTGGAATCCAGCGAGGTGGAGGCCCATGAGCTGGCGGCCGCCTTCGAGGGCAGTGGCGTGGCCGCCCTGATCACCACCGACATCGCCACCGACGGCACCCTGGCCGGTCCCAACCTCTCCTTCCTGCGCCTGATGGCCGGGGCCAGTTCCCTGCCGGTGATCGCCTCCGGCGGCATCGGTTGCCTGGCCGACCTGCTGGCCCTGCTGCCGCTGGCTCCGCTCGGGGTGGAGGGCGTGATCGTGGGCCGGGCCCTCTACGACGGCCGCGTTGATCTGGCCGAGGCGCTGCAGGCCATCGGCCCGGAGCGCCTGCAGGATGCGCCCGCGCCCGCTGATGGCTCGGCCATCGCCTGATCGCGCGCGCCAGGTCGCGCTCCCCTGATCGGGCCGGCGTTCCCCGGCGGGCTGCTCTATAAAAGGAAACACAGACCGACTACGACCTGTCCGTGGCCAACAGCGTCCTGGCCCGATCCCAAGCCCCCGCAGCCGCTGATGCGCTGCCGGCAACCGTCGAGGACGTGTACCGGCGCTGCCGCGATCTCGGCATGCGCCTCAGCCGCCAGCGCCGCATGGTGCTCGATCTGCTCTGGGCCGAGAAGCATCACCTCAGCGCCCGCGACATCTTCGAGAAGCTCAACAACCTCGGCCGCAACATCGGCCACACCTCGGTGTATCAGAACCTCGAGGCCCTCCAGACCGCCGGCGTGATCGAGTGCCTCGACCGCGCCACCGGCCGGCTCTACGGCTACCGCTCCGATCCCCACAGCCACCTCACCTGCCTGGAGTCGGGCTCCATCCAGGACCTCGACGTGCAGCTGCCCGCCGACCTGCTGCGCCTGATCGAGGAGCAGACGGGCTTCACGATCGAGTCGTACACCCTCAACCTCTGCGGCCGTCGGCGCCCAGGCTGAATGTCCCGCCCCGATCGGCCACTGCTGCTGTTCGCGGAGCCCCTTCAACGCCAGGGGCTGATCGAGTGGCTCCGCCCCCTCGGCCTGCCCCTGCTCGAGGAACCCCCCAGCCCCGGGGCCGGCAGCGGCGCTCCGGCCTTGGTGCTCTGGAGCCTGGCGGCCCCCCTGCCGGCCGCCACGCTGCTGGCGGAGGTGCGGCGCCTGCAGGAGCGCTGGCAGCCCAGCCCCCTGCTGCTCCTGTTGCCGGCGGGCCACGGCTACCCCAACCGCTTTCTGCTGGATCTTCCGCTCCAGGGTCTGGTTGAGGCCGCCGGCCCCGAGTCCCTGCGCTCGGCCGTCACAACCCTGCTGGCCGGCGGCCGGGTGGTGGAGCTGGCCTCGCCGGCTGCCGCCACAGTCGCCGGCACCGCCGCCGACCCCGGCTACCCCGCCGCGGCATCCCCCCTGGGCCTGGGCCAGTGGTTGCTGCTGAGCGGCCTGCAGCAGATCGATGCGGAGCGGCGGGTGTGCCTGCGCCTGCTCGATCCCCAGCCCTCCGCCCTGGCGGAGCTTCTGCTGCGCGGCCGCCTGCGGGAGCTGGCCGCCGCCCGCCAGCTGCTGCTCTGGCTCTGGGGGCCCCTGAGCCTGGCCTGGGGCCTTCCCGCCGATCCCGGGGCTGAAGGAGATGGCCTGAATCGCACCGCCGGACTCAGCCGCGCCCCTGCCCCCGGCGGATCCCCCAGCGGTGGCGCTGCTTCCGATGGCCCCCAGGGCGGCGGCGCCCTTGTGCTCACCCTCAGGCAGCGCACCGCCGACGGCATCTGGGAGGCCCTGCACGGCCGCCTGCTGGCGGCAGCCCGCAGCGCCCCCGAGAACCGCACCGGCGAGCTGCTCGCCCTCGATGGGCTGCAACCGGATCGCCGCAGCGACCTGCTCGTGGCCCTGCTGGAGCAGTTCGACCAACTGCGGCGGCAGCTGCAGGGCTCGGACCTCCGCCAGGAGGGGCTGCAGGCGCGCTGGCGCGAGCTCCAGCCCGAGCTGCGCCGCCAGGCCCTCAGCCGCATGGCCGGCAGCTACGTGCAGCTTCCCTGCGAGGGCGGTCTGCGGCCCGTGGCCACAACCCTCACCCAGCGGGCCTCCCTCGACTTCGAGGATCCGGAGGTGCCCGATCCGCTGGCCATGCTGGCCACCCTGGTGGAGGCCAGGCCCCTGCTCGTGGAGGGCCGCCTGCTGGCCGCCGACGAACCCCAGGCCGTGCTCTACCTGGAGATGCTCCTGGCCAACTGGCTGCTGCGCAACGCCGAGCTGATCAGCGGCGAGGTGCTGGGGGGGGCCGCCGAATGGCCCGAACTGCGCCGCTACCTGCTCCGCCCCGAGCTGCTGCCCACCCGCAGCCTGGAGCGCCTGCGCAACCGGCTCAATGCCCAGCAGCGCTGGAGCAGCTGGATCGAGCGGCCGATCCGCCTTTACGAGAGCCGCCGCTCCCTCTACTGCCTGGAGGCCGGGGCGATTCGCAGCGTGGCCCTCACCGAGCCCCGCGATCAGGAACTGCGCCAGCTCTCCTGGCCCCAGCAGTTCGTCACCCTCGCCCTGGAGGCCCGCGATGCCGTGGGGCCCCAGCTGCAGGCGCTGGTGCGCAGCCTGGGGGATCTGGTGGTGGTGCTGCTCACCCGGGTGATCGGCCGTGCCATCGGCCTGGTGGGCCGTGGCATCGCCCAGGGCATGGGCCGCAGCCTGGGCAAGGGCTGAGGCCACCACGGCACAATGCTGGCAGTCGTCGCCAGCCCTTGTCCGCCCCGCGCCGCCCGCGTCCCGCCCTGCCCAGCCTGCTCTCCAGCCTTGCGCTGAGCCTGCTGCTCGCCATCGGCTGGCTGCTGGGCCCGGTGCCCACCGCCAGTGCCAGCCTCGAGAACGACCGCTACGACGGCAACATCTACGCCCTCTACGCCGGCAATGGTTCGCTGGTGCCGCCCCGCAGCACCGTGGCCGAGGCCCGCGCCCAGGGTCGCGTCAGCGTGATCGTCTACTTCCTCGACGACAGCAGTGCCAGCAAGCGCTTTGCCCCCGTGGTGTCCGAGCTGCAGCGGGTGTGGGGCCAGGCGATCGAGCTGATTCCCCTCGCCACTGATCCCCTCCAGAATCGTGCCGATGGGGGGCCCGATGATCCGGCCCACTACTGGAAGGGGCTGATCCCCCAGGTGGTGGTGCTCGATCGCGAGGGCAGGGTGGCCTTCGATGCCAGCGGGCCGGTGTCGGTTGACGCCATCAATGCCGCCGTGAGCCGTGCCACCGGCATCGCCCTGCCCGAATCCCGCGGCGTTGGCGCCACCCTGAGCTTCAACGAGCTCAATGCCGAGGTGGTCTCCGCCCCCTGAGCCCAGAGCCGATGTCTTCCCACCCCTCCCCCAGCCAGGCGCCCCACCGCACCGCCCACCACGCGGCCGAACCCGATGCCTGGCGCCGGGAGACCGACAGCCTCGGATCGATTTCCGTGCCGGCGGGTCATTACTGGGGTGCCCAGACCCAGCGCTCGATCCACAACTTCCCCTTCGGCGCGGTGATGCCCCTCGAGCTGATCCACGCCTTCGGCCAGCTCAAGGCCGCCTGCGCCGAGGTGAACGGGGCCATGGGGTGCCTCGATGGCGAGCGGATGGCCGCGATCGTGGCGGCGGCGGAGCAGGTGGCCGACGGCAGCCTCGATGGTGAGTTTCCGCTGCGGGTCTGGCAGACCGGCTCCGGCACCCAGACCAACATGAACGTCAACGAGGTGATCGCCAACCGGGCGATCGAAGCCCTCGGCGGTGTGCTCGGCAGCAAGGATCCGGTCCATCCCAACGACCACGTCAACTGCAGCCAGTCGAGCAACGACACCTTCCCCACGGCCATGCACGTGGCCGCAGCCCTCGGGCTGGAGCGTCGCCTGATCCCCGCCGTGGAGGCCCTGCGCGAGGCCCTCGCCGCCAAGGCCACCGCCTTCGCCGGCCTGATCAAGGTGGGCCGCACCCATCTCCAGGATGCGGTGCCCCTCAGCCTCGGCCAGGAGTTTTCGGGCTACGCCGCCCAGCTCGATCTGGCGCTCGACACCCTGCGCGCCAGCCTCCCCCAGGTGCGCCAGCTGGCGATCGGCGGCACCGCCGTGGGCACGGGCCTCAATGCGCCGGCCGGCTTCGGCGCGGCGGTGGCCCAGCGGCTGGCGGAGCGCACCGGCCTGCCCTTCAGCAGCGCCCCCAACCTCTTCCAGGCCCTCGCCGGCCACGAGCCCCTCGCCGCCGCCCACGGCGGCCTCACGGTGCTGGCCGGCTCGCTGCTGAAGATCGCCAACGACATCCGCTGGCTGGCCAGCGGCCCCCGCTGCGGCCTCGGCGAGCTGCACATCCCGGCCAATGAGCCCGGCTCCTCGATCATGCCGGGCAAGGTGAATCCCACCCAGTGCGAGAGCCTCACGATGGTGGCCGTGCAGGTGATGGGCAACAACACCGCCGTGCAGATGGCTGCCAGCCAGGGCAACTTCGAGCTCAATGTGTTCAAGCCCCTGATCGCCCACAACGTGCTCGAGAGCATCGAGCTGCTCACCGGCGGCTGCCACGGCCTGCGCCAGCACTGCATCGAGGGGCTGGAGGCCGATCCGGTCCGCATCTCCCAGCTGCTGGAGCGCAGCCTGATGCTGGTCACCGCCCTCACCCCAGCCATCGGCTACGACCGCGCCTGCGCCATCGCCCACCACGCCCATGAGCGCAACCTGAGCCTGCGGGAGGCGGCGCTGGAGCTGGGTGGCATCAGCGCCGAACAGCTCGATCAGCTGCTGCGGCCGGATCGCATGGTGTGAATCGCCGATCGGTCGCATCGCCTACCGCCGCCACCCCGCCCCCGCTGGTGGGATTGGTGGATGGAATCCACTGCTCCGGCCCTGATCGGGCGAGCTGAGCTCGCCACGCTCAACCGCCAGCACGATGGCCCGGCCGCCCTGCGGCTGGCCGGCCACCTGCTGCTGGTGCTTGCCGGCGGCGTGCTCTGGGGCCTCCCCTCGCTGCCCTGGCCGATCCGCCTGGCGGGATTGCTCGCCTGCGGCGTGGGCCTCGCCACCGGCTTCGCCGGCCTGCACGAGTGCAGCCACCGCACCGCCTTCCGCACCCGCTGGGCCAACGACGCCGCCGCCTGGCTGCTGGGGCTGTTCAGTTTCTACAACCCGGTGTTCTACCGCCGCTATCACCAGTGGCACCACCGCTACACCCACCAGCCCGGCCTCGATCCGGAACTGGAGGATCCCCAGCCCACCACCGCCGCCGCCTACACCCTTGAGCTGCTCGGCTGGCACTGGTGGATCGGCAAGCTGCGCGGCCATGCGCGGCTCCTCTGGGGAGACCTCAGCACCCTTCCCTATCTCTCCCCTGAGCTGATTCCCCGGGTGCGCCGCTCCGCCTGGATCCAGTGCGGCACCTATGCGGTTCTGGCCCTGCTCTCGCTCGGCCCGGCCCACGGCTTTCTCTTCAGCCACTGGCTGCTGCCCCTCGCCCTCGGCCAGCCGTTCCTCCGCTTCGTGCTGCTCGCCGAGCACAGCGGCTGCAGCTTCACAAGCGATGGCACCCGCAACACACGCACCACCCTCACCAACGCCCCGGTGCGCTGGCTGATGTGGAACATGCCCTTCCACGCCGAGCACCACCTCTACCCCTCCCTTCCCTTCCACGCCCTGCCGGCGGCCCACCGCCTGCTGGCGCCCCATCTCGCCCACGTGGAGGCCGGCTACCTGCGGGTGCACCGGCGCCTGCTGGCCCGGCTCCCCTCCCTGGCGGTGCCGGCTCCGGCCCCATGAGCGCCGCGGCGATGGCCGCCGGTTGCGCCCCCAACCCCGTGCCGCAGCGGCTGATTGAGCACCCCCTCGGCCCCTGGCCCCTGGCCTGCGGCCGGGTGATCCCGGAAGCCCGCCTCACCGCCCTCCAGATCGGCGCGCTCAATCACGACCGCAGCAACCTGATCCTGGTGCCCACCTCCTATGGGGCCCGGGTGGAGGATCTGGCCTGGCTGGCCGGGCCGGTGCTCGACCCCGGCCGCTGGTGCATCGTGATCGTGGCGATGTTCGGCAACGGTGAATCGAGCAGCCCGAGCCACGGGGGCATGGGGCTGGCCGAAACCGGCTGGGTGGTGCGCCACAGCGACAACGTGGAGGCCCAGCGACGGCTGCTGGCCGAGGTGTTCCAGGTGGAGCGCCTGCCCCTGGTGTATGGCTGGTCGATGGGGGCGCAGCAGGCCTACCAGTGGGCCGTGCAGCACCCGCAACGGGTGGAGCGGATCTGCTGCGTGGCCGGCACGGCCCGCACCTCCCCCCACAACCGGCTCTTCTGCCTCAGCCTGCGCCATGCCCTCACGGCCGATCGCCACTGGAACGGCGAGGGCTTCAACGGCCCCCCCGAGCTGGGCCTGCGCAGCTTCGCCCTGATCTACGCCAGCTGGGCCGCCAGCCAGCCTTTCTTCCGCCAGCTGGCCGAACCGGTGGAGGAGCACGTGTGGCAGCGCTGGCTGCCGCTCTACCGCCGCCACGATCCGCGCGATCTGCTGGCCATGCTTGACACCTGGCTGACCCACGATGTGGCCGGCGGCGGCTGCCTGGCCAGCAGCCTGGCCGGGATCCGGGCCCGCACCGCCGTGGTGGCGGGCAGCCACGATCTTTATTTCACCCCCGAGGATCTGGCCGCCGATGCCGCGGCGATCCCGGCGGCCCGCTTCCACCGGATCGAATCCCTGCTCGGCCATCGCGCCGGCAATCCCCACAGCAGCACGGCCGAGCAGCGGCAGCTCCAGGCGATCGTGGCCGATCTTCTGGCCCAGCCCCCCGCCGGCTGATCCAACCACGCCCCACCCCATGACCGACCTCGCTTCGCTGGCCCGGGAGCTGCAGCTCAGGTTCCTGCTGATCTCCTTCGTCGACCTCTTCGGTGTGCAGCGGGCCAAGCTCGTGCCCGCCTCGGCGATCGCCGCCATGCAGCGCGATGGGGCGGGTTTCGCCGGCTTCGCCGCCTGGCTGGATCTCTCCCCCGCCGATGGCGATGTGCTGGCGATCCCGGATCCCGCCAGCCTCACGCCCCTGCCCTGGCAGCCTGAGGTGGGCTGGTTGGCGGCCGAGCTCCACGGCGCCGCCGCCGCCACGGCCCAGTGCCCCCGGCGCCTTCTGCGCAACCAGCTGGAGCGGGCCCGCAGCCTCGGCTACGGCTTCCGCAGCGGCGTGGAGGCGGAATTCTTTCTGCTCGCGCCCGATGGTTCCACGATCGCGGATGCCGCCGACCAGCAGGCCAAACCCTGCTACGACCAGCTCGCCCTGATGCGCCGCTACGGCCTGATCGCTCCCCTGATGGAGGCCATGGAGCAGCTTGGCTGGGGGCCTTACCAGGCCGATCACGAGGATGCGAACGGCCAGTTCGAGCTGAACTGGACCTTCGCGCCCGCCCTCATCACCGCCGATCGGCACGCCTTCTTCAAGGTGATGGTGAAGACCCTGGCTGAGCAGCAGGGCCTGCGGGCCACTTTCATGGCCAAACCCTTCGCCGGTCTCACCGGCAACGGCTGCCACACCCACCTCTCGCTCTGGGGCGCCGAAGGCACCGACCAGGCCGGCCGCAACCTCTTCCACGACCCCCAGGGTGCGCTCGGCCTCTCGGCCCTGGCCTATCACTTCCTGGCGGGCCTGCTGGCCCACGCCCCGGCCCTGTGCGCCATCACCAACCCCACGGCGAACAGCTACCGCCGCCTGGCGGCGCCGCCCACCAGCTCAGGGGCCACCTGGTCGCCGGGGGGGATCAGCTACACCGGCAACAACCGCACCCACATGGTGCGCATCCCCGATGACCAGCGGCTCGAGCTGCGGCTGCCGGATGGGTCGGCCCATCCCTACCTGCTGCAGGCCGCGATCCTCGCCGCGGGTCTCGATGGCATCGAGCGCGGTCTCGATCCCGGCCCCCGCCACGACAACGACAACTACGCCGACCCCCTCGGCCCGGAGCGTTGCGGCAGCCTGCCGGGCGACCTCGGCCAGGCCCTCGATGCCTTCGCCGCCGACACGGCGCTGCGCAGCGCCCTTGGGGAGGAGTTCTGCGCTGCCTACCAGCGGCTGCGCCGCCGCCAGTGGGAGCGGGATCGCAGCGCCATCGCCGAGGGGGAGCGGCTGGCCTGGCTCGATTGCTGAGCCGGCTGGGTCAGAGCAGGTTGGCCGCCAGCTCCGCCAGGGCGCTGCGCTCGCCGCGGCTGAGGGTCACGTGGCCGGCGAGGCCCTGGCCCTTGAAGCGCTCCACCAGCCAGGTGAGGCCGTTGCTCTCGGCATCCACGTAGGGATTGTCGATCTGGTACGGGTCGCCGGTGAACACGATCTTGGTGCCTTCGCCCACCCGGGTCACGATCGTCTTCACCTCGTGGGGGGTGAGGTTCTGGGCCTCATCCACCACCATGTACTGGCGCGGGATCGAGCGGCCGCGGATGTAGCTGATCGCCTCCACCTCGAGCAGGCCCATGCCCTTCAGATCGGCCCAGTTGCTGCGCGGCGGCCGGTTGCCGCCCCGCCCGGGCCCGGAGGTGTGCTCGTCACCGCCGAGCAGAAACTCCAGGTTGTCGACGATCGGCTGCATCCAGGGGGCCATCTTCTCCTCGAGGTCGCCGGGCAGGAAGCCCATCTCCTTGCCCAGGGAAATCACCGGCCGGGTCACCAGCAGCCGGTCGTAGAGGCGCTCATCGGCCACCTGGTGCAGGCCGGCGGCCAGGGCCAGCAGGGTCTTGCCGGTGCCGGCCTTGCCCACCAGGGTCACCAGCGGCACCGCCGGATCGAGCAGCAGATCGAGGGCGAAGGTCTGCTCCCGGTTGCGGGCCTGCACCCGGCCGAGCCGCAGCTTGTTCACCCGCTGCAGCGGCACCAGGGCCTCGGCCGCGCTGTTGCAGCGCGCCAGCAGGGTGTGGCTGGGCTGGGCCTGGTCCACCAGGGTCACCCCCTCGTTGGCCTGCAGTCCCCCCGGCGCCACGCTGCCCGGCGGCAGCTCCGCCAGCGGCAGCCCGCCATCGCCCTTCACCCGGTCCATCTGGTCGGCGCTCAGCCACAGCTCGCAGAAGCCGGGGTAGAGATCGGCCAGATCCACCTTGTCGGTGGTGTAGTCCTGGGCCACCAGGCCCACCGCATCGGCCTTGATGCGCAGGTTGGTGTCCTTCGTGACCAGCACCACCGGCTCGCTGCCGCCGATCACCCCCTGCTGCAGGCGCTGCTCCAGGGCCACCGCCAGGATGTTGTTGTCGCCGTTTCCGGACTTGAGCTCCGGCGGCAGCTGGCTGAGGGTTTCGCTGCGGCAGAACACCACCCGCAGGTTGCCGGCGTTCTCGCCGTCGAGCGGCACGCCCTCGGCCAGGTTGCCCTTCTCCCGCAGTTCATCGAGCAGCCGCGACACCTGGCGGGCATTGCGCCCCTTCTCGGAGGGATCCCGCTTGAAGCGGTCGATCTCCTCCACCACCTCGATCGGAATCACCACGTGATTCTCCTCAAAGCGGGTGAGGGCCTGCGGGTCGTGGAGCAGAACGTTCGTGTCGAGAACGAAGGTCTTGCGCATGACAGTGCTCCCGCCGGATCGCTGGGCATGAAGCTAGTGCCGCTTCAGCCTCTACGCTCCGCCCATTCGCACCCCGTTGGGTAAGCCGGCCTTGCCGTTCCTCGTTTCGCTTCTGCTCCTGCTGCTGCTGCTGGCCGGCCTCGGCCTGCTCGTGCTGGAGCTGCGCCACCGTCTGCGTCCCGCCTCGCCGCTGCAGCTCATCCCCGGACCGTTCGCGGTGAAGCGGCGGGCCCAGGGCCTGGAGGTCAACGGCGAGATCAGCATCCGCAACCCACACCACCGCATGGAGGTGATGGTGCCCGAGATCCGTGTGGAGCCGGTGCTGCTCGGCCGCGCCGATCTGGCCGGCGTCCGCGCCGATGTGCGGATCACGGCGCTTCACCCCGATGAGGAGGCCCGCCCGGATGGTTACTGGGCCGCCTACATCGTGAAGGGTCGCAAGACCACCGCCGCCCACATCCAGTTGAGCCTGCAGGGCCCGGCCGGGGTGGATCTCGAAGGCCTGCTCGACACCCTCTGGCTGGAGGTGTTCTGGATCAACTACGGCCCCTTCGGCCGCCTGCAGCGCCGCAACGGCCTGCTGGTGCCGCTGCAGCGGCCCGAGCCCCTGGCCGCCGAGACGGCCCCCTGGCGCGCCGGCGAGGGCTGCAGCGTGCTGCCGATCCGCACCCACCTGCTGGGCGTGCTCGACGACCCCCGCAGCGTGCTTGAGCGCTACAGCGGCCATCTGCTGCAGCCCGGTGATGTGCTCACGATCGGCGAAACGCCCCTGGCGGTGATGCAGGGCCGCTACCACCACCCCGCCACGGTGGAGCCCTCCCTGCTCGCCCGCCAGCTCTGCCGCGTGTTCCACCCCACCAGCAGCCTGGCCACCGCCTGCGGCCTGCAGAGCCTGATCGACATCGTCGGCCCGGCGCGGGTGCTCTGCGCCTGGATCGCCGGCACGGCCCTCAAGGCCGTGGGCAGCAAGGGTTGGTTCTATCGCCTGGCCGGCGAGCAGGCCCGCCTGATCGACGACATCACCGGCACCACGCCCCCCTACGACCAGACCCTGGTGCTCGGCCCCGCCGATCCCGAGGGCTTCTGTGAGCGCATGGCCGCCGAGCTGGGGGTGGCCGTGGCGGTGGTGGACGTGAACGATCTGGGCCGCGTCAAGGTGCTCGCCGGCAGCCGCAACTGCGACCACGCCCTGCTCCAGCGGGCGCTGCGACCCAACCCGGCCGGCAACGCCAACGAGCGCACGCCGCTTGTGCTGGTGCGGCCGGCCTAGAGTCGGGCTGCCCGCTCACGCCGCGCCAACCCCGCGCACCCCGCCGCCATGCCTGGGCTCGCCTCCCAAGCACCCACCTCTGCCGCGCTGGTTCCGTCCTCCCCCGACGGGCCCCAGCAGCGCGATGGTGAGGCCCCAGGCGGCGAGGCCGGGGGCTTCAGCGTGGAGCCGCTGCAGGGCTGGCACCTGCCGCTCCTCGACGACCCCGGCCTGCTGCCGCTCCAGCCGCTGCTGCGCCGCGCCGTGCTGCTCGCCATGCCCGAGCGGCTGATCACCGCGGTGGCCCAGCGCCGGCCCCTCGCCCCCCAGGTGCTGGTGGCGCTCCAGCGCGATGCCGCCGGCCGCCCCAGCGTGCTCGGCCTGATCGCCAGCCGCCGGCTCAACCGCAGCGGCAGCTGCTGGCAGGTGGAGCACCTGCGGCTTCCCCTGGCCGGCTGTGAACCGCCGGGCTCCCCCGAGCGTTCCACCGTGATGGCGGCGCTCCTGCGCGAGGCGATCGAGCGGGTGCGCGGCGCCGCCAGCTGGATCGCCACCGCCTCCAGCCTCGATGCGGCCCGGCTCGCCTGCCTGCGCGAACTCGGCTTCCAGCCCCAGCGCACCGATCGCCTCTGGCGCTGGGTGCCCGCCCCGGCGGCGGCCGGCCTGCTCCCCCCTGCCGACCTGCAGCTCCTGCCCCTCAGCCGTGCCACGGCCCCCCTGCTTTGGCACCTGGAGCAGGCCTGCTGCCCTGCCCAGCTGCGCCAGCTGCTCGATCGCCGCATCGAGGATCTGCTGGATCAGAGCCATGGCCGGGGCTGGCTGCTCTGCGACCCCAGCCGCAACCAGGCCGTGGCCGGGGTGCGCTGGCTGGCCGACCGGCCCGGTGGCGGCCAGCTGGTGGAGCTGAGCGTGCATCCGGGCCACCGCCACCTGATCGGATCCGCCGCCGAGCTGCTGCTGCGCCGCTTCGCCGCCGCCGCGCCCCGGCCCGAGCTCTGGCTCACCAGCGAGGTGGCCGATGCGGAGCGCCAGGCCTGGCTGGCTTCCCTCGGTGCCGAGGCGGAGGCCGAGCAGGTGCTGATGGCCCGCAGCGTCTGGCGGCGCCAGGGCGCCCGTGCCCCCGTGGGGGCCGCCCGCCGCCTTGAGGCGGTGCTGGAGCAGCTGCAGCCCCGCCGCCAGCCGATCCCCACCCCGGCCGGCCCGATCGCCGGTCGCTCCTGAATGGCGGCCCCACCGCCTCCGGCCTGCTCCGCCCTGGCCCTCGACGTGGGCCGGCGCCGGGTGGGCCTGGCCGGCTGCGATCCCCTCGGCCTCACGGTCACGCCGCTGCCGGCCCTCCACCGCGGCGCCTCCCTGGCCGAGGATCTGCCCCAGCTGCTCGCCCTGGTGCGCCAGCGCCGGGTCGCCGCCCTGGTGGTGGGCCTGCCCCTTGATGACCGCCACCAGCCCACGCCCCAGGCCGCCCACTGCCGCCGCTACGGCGAGCGGCTGGCCCGGGCCCTGGCGGCGGCCGGTGCGCCCCTGCCCCTGGCCTGGGTGAACGAGCACTCCAGCTCCTGGGCGGCGGCGGAACGCTTCGGTCTGCAGGGCGACCGCAGCGGCCGGCTCGACAGCGCCGCCGCCGCCCTGCTGCTGGAGCAGTGGCTGCGGGAGGGGCCCGCCGCCGTTCCGGTCCCGGCGGCGACCATCGATCGCGGCCGGATGGCGGTCGCTGATCCATCCTGAGAAGACAACCGCGCTCCGCCCCATGTCCAGCGACACCTCCAGCCTGTCGGGCCCAGGCGATGTGCCCACCGTGGTGGTGCGCGACACCAGTGGCCGCCAGCTGCTCTGTTTCCTCGAGCAGCTGATCCCGCTCGACGGCCACGATTACGCCTTGCTCACCCCGGTTGACACCCCGGTGTGCCTGTTCCGGCTGAGCGATGAGGCCGATCCCGAGCCGATCGAAACCCTCGAGGCCAGCGAACCGATCCTCTCGGTGGCCGATGTGGTGCTGCAGGAGCACGACCTCACCCTGGTGCGCTCGGCCGTCACCCTCACGGTGAGCGGCGAGCTCGATGAGCCCGATCCGGAGGAACTCGACGACGACGAGGAGGCCGACGAGGAGACCGAGACCTACGAGCTGCTCGTGAGCTTCATGGCCGATGGGGAGGAGTACGGCCTCTACATCCCCCTCGATCCCTTCTTCGTGGTGGCCCGGATGGAGGGATCCTCCGCCGTGCTGGTGGAAGGCGAGGAGTTCGAGCGGGTCCAGCCCCGCATCGAGGCCGAGCTGGAGGAGCGGGAGGAGGGCGAGGACTGATGCTGCGCCGCCTGCTCCGCCCGGATCTGATGGCCCGGGGCACCCTCGCCCAGCTCTCGATCGCCGATCTGCGCGAGCGGGGCATCAGGGCCCTCATCCTCGATGTGGATCGCACCCTGCTTCCCCGCCACAGCGCCGAGCTGCCGCCGGCGGCCGAACAGTGGCTGCGCGAGGCCTCCAGGCACCTGCCGATCCACCTGTTCAGCAACAACCCCTCCCGCCGCCGCATCGGTGGGCTGGCCGAGCGGCTCGGTCTGCCCTACACCACCTCGGCCTCCAAGCCGCGGCGGGCGCCGCTGCGTCGGGTGCTCGCCCAGCTGGGCCTGCCCGCCAACCAGGTGGCGCTGGTGGGTGATCGGCTCTTCACCGATGTGCTCGCCGGCAACCGCCTCAACCTCTTCACGGTGCTGGTGAAGCCGATCGATCCCCTGGGCGAGCCCTGCAACCGCGACCATCTGCAGCGCATTGAACTGCGCATGGCCCGCTGGATGGGCATGGGCATGGGCTGAGCACGATGCGGCGCGTCATCAAGATCGGCACCAGCCTGCTGCGCGGCAGCGACGACAGGCCCACCGCGGCGGTGATCGCCGACCTGGCGGCGAGCCTGGCCCGCCGCCGCCGTGCCGGTGACTCGATCGCCCTTGTCACCAGCGGCGCCGTGGGCCTCGGCTGCGGCGTGCTGCAGCTGCAGCAGCGGCCCAGCGAGCTGGTGGCCCTGCAGGCGGCGGCGGCGGTGGGGCAGGGGCGGCTGATGGCCCTGTACCAGGACGCCTTCGCCGTGCGCGGGCTGGCGGTGGCCCAGGTGCTGCTCACCCGCGGCGACCTCGCCTCCCGCCGCCGCTATCAGAACGCCTGCCGCACCCTGGAGCAGCTGCTCGACTGGGGCGTGGTGCCGGTGATCAACGAGAACGACACCCTCGCCACCGACGAACTCCGCTTCGGCGACAACGACACCCTCTCGGCTCTGGTGGCGGTGGCGATCAACGCCGCCGAGCTGGTGCTGCTCACCGATGTGGACAGCCTTTACTCCGGTGATCCCCGCACCGATGCCGAGGCCCGGCCGATCGCGGAGGTGCGCGATCTCGAGGAGCTCGACCGGCTCAGCGGCGTGGCAAGCGGCGGCGGCCAGTGGGGCACCGGCGGCATGACCACCAAGCTCACCGCCGCCCGCATCGCCACCTCCAGCGGCGTGCGGGTGCGCCTCGCCGATGGTCGCGATCCGCTGGTGCTGGAGCGGCTGCTCGCCGGCGAGGCCGTGGGCACCGTGTTCCAGCCCAGCGCCACGCCCCTGCCGGATCGCAAGGGCTGGCTCGCCCATGCCCTGGTGCCGCGCGGCACCCTGCAGGTGGATGCCGGCGCCGAGCGGGCCCTGCGCGAGCGCGGCGCCTCCCTGCTGGCCGTGGGCATCCGCGCCGTGGAGGGCGAGTTCGACCGCCGCGCCTCGGTGCGGCTGGTGGCACCCGATGGACGGGAGCTCGGGCGCGGCCTCTGCTCCCTGGCCGCCAGCGAGCTGCGCGCCATCCTCGGCCTCAGCAGCGAGGAGGTGCGCCAGCGGCTCGGCCCCGTGGGCGATGCCGTGGTGCACCGCGATCACCTGGTGCTCACCGCCCCCGGCGCCCCGCCGGCCTGAGCCCCGCACCGGCGCCCCGCCGACCTGAGCGTCGGCCCGCCCTACGATCCCGGCGACGCCACCGACCGGGGAATGCGCTTCAGCAGCCTGCTCAGCCGACTCAGCGAGGTGGGCGACGCCACCCCCCGCCATCTGGCGACCGACCCCGAGCTCAGCGGTGCCGCCGCCCTCGACCGGGCCGGCGACGGCCAGCTCAGTTTCCTTGAGGCCGGCAACGCCCTGGCCGCAAGCCTGGCGGCCACCGGCGCCACGGCCCTGCTGATTCCCCAGGATGCCGAGCTGCAGCGCCAGGCCGAGGAGCGCGGCATCGCCTGGGTGGCCCTGCGCGATCCCCGCCTCGGCTTCGCCGAGGCCCTTGAGGCGCTCCACCCCCAGCCCCGGCCCGAGCCGGGCCTGCACCCCTCCGCCGTGATCGACCCCGGCGCCAGCCTCGGGGCCGATGTGCACGTGGGGCCGCGGGTGGTGATCGGCCCCGATTGCCGCATCGGGGCGGGCGTGGTGCTCCATCCCGGGGTGGTGCTCTACCGCGACGTGTGGCTGGGCGACGGCTGCGAGGTGCACGCCAACGCCGTGCTCCATCCCGGCAGCCGCCTCGGCCGGGGCTGCGTGGTGCACTCCTGCGCCGTGGTGGCCTCCGAGGGCTTCGGCTTCGTGCCCACCGCCCAGGGCTGGCGCAAGATGCCCCAGACGGGCCAGGTGGTGCTGGAAGACGGCGTCGAGGTGGGCTGCGGCAGCACGATCGATCGTCCCAGCGTGGGCGAGACCCGCATCGGGGCCGGCACCAAGATCGACAACCTGGTGCATCTCGGCCATGGCGTGGTCACCGGCCGGGGCTGCGCCCTCGCCGCCCAGGTGGGCATCGCCGGTGGCGCCGTGCTCGGCGATGGCGTGATCCTCGCCGGCCAGGTGGGGGTGGCCAACCGGGCCCGCATCGGCGACCGGGCGATCGCCAGCTCCAAATCGGGCATCCACGGGGAGGTGGCCGCCGGTGAGGTGGTGAGCGGCTATCCGGCCATCCCCAACCGCCTCTGGCTGCGCTGTTCGGCGGCCTTCAGCAAACTGCCGGAGATGGCCCGCACCCTGCGCCAGCTGCGCGGCCCCGAGGCCTGAGCGCCGGCCGGCCGGCCGGTAGCCTCGCCTGCTGCGCCCCGGCCCACGCCCTCTCCACCATGACCAGCCACCGCATCGTTCTCCTCCCCGGCGACGGCATCGGGCCGGAGATCATGGCGGTGGCCGTGCGGCTGCTCGATGCGGTGAGCGCCCGCCACGGCTTCAGCCTGGCCTACGACGAGCGGCCCATGGGCGGCGCCGCCATCGACGCCTGCGGCGAGCCCCTGCCGGCGGCCACCCTGGAGGCCTGCCGCGGCGCCGATGCGGTGCTGCTGGCGGCGATCGGGGCACCCCGCTTCGATGCCCTGCCGCGGGAGCAGCGGCCGGAAACCGGCCTGCTCGCCCTGCGGGCCGGCCTGGGCCTGTTCGCCAACCTGCGGCCGGTGAAGATCCTGCCCGCCCTGATCGAGGCCAGCACGCTCAAGCGCGAGGTGATCGAGGGCGTGGATCTGATGGTTGTGCGCGAGCTCACCGGCGGCGTTTACTTCGGCACCCCCAAGGGCCGGGTGGAGGCCGAGGGCCGCGTGCGCGCCTTCAACACCATGGCCTACTTCGACGACGAGATCGACCGGATCGCCCGCGTGGCCTTCGATCTGGCGGTGGCCCGCGGCGGTCGCCTCTGCTCGGTCGACAAGGCCAACGTGCTCGATGTGAGCCAGCTCTGGCGCGACCGCGTGGAGGCCATCGCCACCGAGTACCCCACGGTGGAGCTGAGCCACATGTATGTGGATAACGCCGCCATGCAGCTGGTGCGGGCCCCGCGCCAGTTCGATGTGCTGCTCACCAGCAATCTCTTCGGCGACATCCTCAGCGATGAGGCGGCCATGCTCAGCGGCTCGATCGGCATGCTTCCCTCGGCTTCCCTGGGCGAGGGCGGCCCCGGCCTGTTCGAGCCCATCCACGGCTCCGCCCCCGACATCGCCGGCCAGGACAAGGCCAATCCGATGGCGATGGTGCTCAGCGCCGCGATGATGCTGCGGGTGGGCCTGAAGCAGGAGGCCGCCGCCGCTGACCTTGAGGCCGCGGTGGAGCGGGTGCTGGCGGCCGGTTTCCGCACCGGCGACCTGATGGCCGAAGGCTGCACCGCCGTGGGCTGCAGCGCCATGGGCGACCGCCTGCTCGAGGCCCTGCCGGCCTGAGCCCGGGGGCCGGCGATCTGCCAGACTCTGCAGCCTCCCCCCCGCCTCAGCGTCGATGTCGAAGCGTCACCCGGTCGTGGCTGTCACCGGTTCCTCCGGCGCAGGAACCAGCACGGTGAAGCGCGCCTTCGAACACATCTTCAAGCGCGAGGGCATCACCCCGGCCGTGGTGGAGGGCGACAGCTACCACCGCTACGAGCGCGGCCCCATGAAGGAAGCCATGGCTTCCGCCATGGCGAAGGGCGAGAACTTCAGCCACTTCGGCCCCGAGGCCAACCTGTTCGACAAGCTGGAAGAGCTGTTCCGCGCCTACGGCGAAACCGGCAGCGGCCAGAAGCGCTACTACCTGCACTCGGTCGAGGAAGCGGCCGAGCACAACGCCCGCCTCGGCACCAACCTCGAGCCCGGTCAGTTCACCCCCTGGGAAACCATCCCCGCCGGCACCGACCTGCTCTTCTATGAGGGCCTCCACGGCGGCGTGAAGGGCGACAACTACGACGTGGCCGGCCTGGCCGACCTGCTGGTGGGCGTTGTGCCGGTGGTGAACCTCGAGTGGATCCAGAAGATCGCCCGCGACAACAAGGAGCGCGGCTACTCGGCCGAGGCCACCGTTGACACGATCCTTCGGCGGATGCCGGATTACATCAACCACATCTGCCCCCAGTTCAGCCGCACCGACATCAACTTCCAGCGGGTCTCCACGGTTGACACCTCGAACCCGTTCATGATCCGCGACATCCCCACCCCGGATGAGTCGTTCGTGATCATCCACTTCCGCAAGGGTGCCCGTGAGAAGTGGGGGATCGACTTCACCTACCTGCTCGACATGATCCACGATTCGTTCATGTCCAGCCCCACCTCGATCGTGGTGAACGGCGGCAAGATGGGCTTCGCCATGGAGCTGATCCTCACCCCGATCATCCACCGGATGATCGAGGAGAAGAAGACCCTCGCCTGACGTTCCGGCCGCCGCCGTCTACACCGCGGCGGCCCCTTTCCTGCAGCGGGCCTAAGCTCGGCGCAATGAGAACGGCGACACCATCGTCGTTCCAATCCGCCGCATCGGCCCATCAACCCGAGTTTCGCCACTGCCGTTCCCCCGCCCGACCCTGGCCTCGATCAGGAGAGGGGGGCCGGCGTCGCCGGTGAGAGCCCTCCTACGCGGTCCGCTCCCGCGGTGGTGCTCCCCGGTGAGCGCCGCCCGCGCGAGCGGGCCAGGAGGGTTCGGGCCGCCCGGCTCAACCGCGCAGCCCCTCCTTTGAGATCCGCGGTGCGGCCGGCGCTCCCGGCGGGCTTCGCCTTGATCGGATCAACAGCCGCGAGGTGTTCCGCGTGGCCCGGCACATCTATTTCCACTACCTCGAAACCTGCCCGGCCGGTGCCGAGCCGATCGGGGTGGTGATCGTCACCGAGGCCAGCCAGGGTCTGCCCAGCCAGGGTCGCGTGGTGTTCGAGCTGCCGGTGCTGCTGCCGGAGGAGCAGTTCCTCCCCCTGGATCTGCTGCGCGGCCAGCGCCAGGCCGTGCGCGCCAGGCGCTCTGCAGCGCCCCGCTCCCCCTTCTGATCGCATCGCCGCCGATGCCTGCCTCCCCCGCCGCCCTGCTCCCTGCGCTGGCGCTGCCGCTGCTTGTTCTGGGGGCGGCCCTGGGCAGCTTCCTGCAGCTGGTGTCCTGGCGGTTGCCGCGCCAGGAATCGGTGGTGCGGCCCGCCAGCCACTGCCCCCACTGCGGCACGCCCCTCGCCTGGCACGACAACCTGCCCCTGCTGGGGTGGCTGCTGGTGCGGGGCCGCTGCCGCCACTGCCAGCACGGCATCAGCCCCCGCTATCCGCTGGTGGAGCTGCTGGTGGCCGGCCTCTGGCTGGCCATGCCCCTGGCCAGCCCCGGGGGCCTGGGCCCGGCACCCCACCCCTGGCTGCTGCTCGGCGCCGGCCTGCTGTTGGTCTGCTGGCTGGTGCCGCTCACCCTGATCGACCTCGACAGCCTCTGGCTGCCCGAACCGCTCTGCCGCTGGGGCCTGCTCTGCGGCCTCGCCGCCACCGGCCTGATCGGCTTCAGCCAGGGGGGCGCCGTTGGGCGCTCTCTGTTGCTGGCCCATCTGCTGGCCGCCGCCGCCGGGCTGCTCGGCCTTGAGGGGCTCAGCGCCCTGGGCGAGCGCGTGTTCGGCCGGCCGGCCCTTGGCCTCGGCGACGCCAAGCTCGCGGGCCTGATGGGTGCCTGGCTCGGGTTTGCCGGGCTGGGTGTTGCCCTGATCCTTGCGGTGTTCGGCGGTGCCCTGGTGGGGGGGCTGGCCCGCCTCAGCGGTCGCCTCGGGCCGCGCCAGCCCTTTCCCTTCGGTCCCTTCCTGGCGGCGGCCACCCTGGTGGTGTGGTTCACCGGCCCTTTCCCCTGGCTTCGTCTGCTGGGCTGGCCGGCCTGAGGGCCTTAAATGGGCCCAGTCGAGGCACCCCCATCCCATGTCGCTGTTCGACTGGTTCGCCGATCGCCGCAAGAACGCACCGGCTGTGCGCACCCCCCAGGGCGTGGAGGAGGGGGATGGCCTCTGGAGCAAGTGCCCCGAGTGCGGCCTCGTGGTGTACCGCAAGGATCTGGTGGCCAACGCCAGTGTCTGCAGCGGTTGCGGCCATCACCACCGCATCGATGGCGAGGAGCGGATCCGGCTGCTGGTGGATGAGGGCAGCTTCGAGCCCCTCGACAGCGACCTATCCCCCACCGACCCCCTGGCTTTCAAGGATCGCCGCAGCTACGCCGATCGCCTGCGCGACACCCAGCGCAGCACCGGCCTGCGCGATGCGGTGCTCACGGGCCTGGCGCGCCTGGAGGGGATGCCCCTCGCCCTGGCGGTGATGGACTTCCGCTTCATGGGCGGCTCCATGGGATCGGTGGTGGGCGAGAAGATCACCCGCCTGATCGAGGAGGGCACCGCCCGCGGCTGGCCCGTGCTGATCGTGTGCGCCTCGGGAGGCGCCCGCATGCAGGAGGGCATGCTCAGCCTGATGCAGATGGCCAAGATCTCCGGGGCCCTGGAGCGCCACCGCCGCGCCGAGCTGCTCTACATGCCCCTGCTCACCCACCCCACCACCGGCGGGGTAACCGCCAGCTTCGCCATGCTGGGCGATCTGATCCTGGCCGAGCCCCGCGCCCTGATCGGCTTCGCCGGCCGCCGCGTGATCGAGCAGACTCTGCGCGAGAAGCTGCCCGAGGGCTTCCAGACCGCCGAGTACCTGCGCGATCACGGCTTCGTGGATGTGATCGTGCCCCGCACCCAGTTGCGCAGCACCCTCGCCACCCTGTTGCAGCTTCACGGCAGCCGCCGCCCCGCCACCGCCCTGGCCTGATGCAGCCCCTTCTGCGCCGGGCCCTGGCCCCCCTGCTGCTGGTGGCTGCCCTGCTGCTGAGCGCCCTGGCCCCCGCGCCGGTTCTGGCGGCTCCGGTGGAGTGGCGCGAGGTGCCCTCCCGGCCCGAGGGGCGCCAGTGGTGGGATGCGGGCAGCCTGCGGGCCACCCGCGCCGGCCACCTCTCGGTGCTCAGCCGATTCCAGCCCGCGGCCGATCCGGATCAGCCCGATGGGCGCCCCCCGCTGGGGGAGCTCTACGTGATGGAGATCGACTGCGCCCAGCGGCTCTTCCGCGACGTGTCCGTGAACGGCCTGCCCCGCTTCCGCAGCAGCTGGGAGCTCGGCAGCGATGACGCCCTCATCGGCGACGTGATCGAGGCCGTCTGCGCCGCCGGGGCGCCGCTTCTCCCCGGCTGATTCCCGCCCCACCCGTTTCGTTCCCGTCATGAGCCCTGCTCCCCTGAGGGTCGCCATCGCCGGCCTCGGCTTCGGTGAGGCGGTGCACCTGCCGGCCCTGCACGACTGCCCGCTCACCGAGCCCGTGGCCCTGTGGCATCCCCGCGCTGAACGGCTGGCCAAGGCCACCGCGGCCTCGGGCCTGCCGGGCACCACCTCCTTCGAGGCCCTGCTGGCCGATCCGGCGGTGGAGGCCGTGGTGATCGCCACCCCGCCGGCCCCCCGGTTCGGCCTCGCCCTGGCGGCCCTCGAGGCCGGCAAGCACCTGCTGCTCGAGAAACCCGTGGCCCTGCAGGCGGCTGAGGTGGAGGAGCTGCAGCGCCAGGCCCTGCGCCGGGGGCTTTGCGTGGCCGTGGATTTCGAGTACCGCGCCGTGCCCCTGTTCCAGCAGCTGGCCCGGCTGCTGGAGCAGGGCGTGCTCGGTGAACCCTGGCTGGTGAAGCTCGACTGGCTGATGAGCAGCCGCGCCGATGGCCGCCGGCCCTGGAGCTGGTATTCCGAGGCCGCCGCCGGCGGCGGCGTGCTCGGCGCCCTCGGCACCCACGCCTTCGACACCCTGCACTGGCTGATCGGCCCCACCCAGCGCCTGCGCGCCCAGCTGAGCACGGCGGTGCGCCAGCGGCCCTGCCCCGAGGGCGGCGGCCTGCGCGCCGTGGATGCGGAGGATCTGGCCCTGGTGCAGATGGAGCTGCGCGACAGCCAGGGCCGTTCCGTGCCGGCCCAGGTGACCCTCGGCTCGGTGTGTCGCAACGGCCGGGGCTACTGGATCGAGCTGCATGGCAGCGAGGCCACCCTGGTGCTCGGCTCCAGCAACCAGGCCGACTACGTGCACGGCTTCCAGCTGTCGATGGCACGCCCCGGCGAGGCGCTGCGGCCGGTGCCCCTCGATGCCGACCTGGCCTACCCGCGCACCTGGGAGGACGGCCGCATCGCCCCCGTGCGCCGCCTGCTCGGCCTCTGGGCCGAGGCGGTGCGCGAGCACAGGCCGATGCTGCCGGGCCTGGCGGAGGGTGTGGCCAGCCAGCGCTGCTGCGACTGGGCCCGGGCCGGTGAGGGTGCGGTGCACCCCACAGCGGATTGACGGCTTTCGCGGTATCACAGCAAACACCCGCGTTCCGTAGCCATCGCTACGGTTGACCCATCGTTGACCCCGCGGCCTGGCGGTTTCGCCCGGCAGCGGCGGCGGAAGTAGGGGTTTCGCTGCGGCGGAGCCTCCGAAGCAACGCGCCATCCACCCACCCCTGGGGCCAGCGGCTCCAGGATTCGCCCGGAGGCACTTCCATGTCCATCACCACCGCCCGTCAGCTCGCCCGCCAGGCCGAAGAGGCCCGTCGCGCCGCCCGGCAGCACGCGTTCACCGTGCAGTCGCTGCGGCAGCGCCAGCTGATCGACTGAGCCCCTGATGGCGTTGCTTCGCCCCGCTCTGCGGGGCTTTTTTCATGGCGTGCCGCCATGGCCGGCGCCGGGGGGGAGTCCCGCGGGGCATCCCCTAGACTCGCCGCCAGACATCGGCAGGGAGCCCCTGCCCGCGGTCACTCCACGCCCATCTCACCCACCCAGGAGGCTTCCCATGGCGCTCGTTCCGCTTCGGCTGCTGCTCGACCACGCCGCCGAAAACGGCTACGGCATCCCTGCCTTCAACGTGAACAACCTGGAGCAGGTGCAGTCGATCATGGAGGCGGCCTACGAGACCGACT
>VFQS010000656.1_pt1 | contig 36667 bp, 37 predicted proteins | sample 3512361 | NCBI WGS metagenome assembly VFQS01 (sample SAMN10412375, study PRJNA504923) | tailings metagenome | isolation source: Relicate 1 Philex TSF3 active mining | place: Philippines
TGCTGTTTGCCGAGTTCGACCACACCGCCCCCGAAGACCTGCCCGCCGGTGACGTCAAGTACCACCAGGGTTTCAGCTCGGACGTGTCCACCACCGGTGGCCCGGTGCACCTGTCGCTGGCCTTCAACCCCTCGCACCTGGAAATCGTCAACCCCGTGGTCGAAGGCTCTGTGCGTGCGCGCATGGACCGCCGTGGCGACCCCAAGGGCAAGCAGGTGCTGCCGGTGCTGGTGCACGGCGACGCTGCCGTGGGGGGGCAGGGCGTCAACCAGGAAACCCTGTGTCTGGCCCAGACCCGCGGCTACAGCACGGGCGGAACAGTGCACATCATCATCAACAACCAGATCGGTTTCACCACCTCCGATCCGCGTGACCTGCGCTCGACCTCCTTCTGTACCGACATCTTCAAGATGGTCGAAGCACCGGTGTTGCACGTCAATGGCGACGACCCCGAGGCCGTGGTGCTGGCCAGCCAGCTCGCCCTCGAGTACCGCATGACCTTCCGCGCCGACGTGGTGGTCGACATCACCTGTTTCCGCAAACTGGGCCACAACGAGCAGGACACCCCCAGCCTGACCCAGCCGCTGATGTACAAGAAGATTGCCCAGCACCCGGGTACGCGCAAGCTGTATGCCGACAAGCTGGCCGCGCAAGGTCTGGGCGCCACCCTGGGCGACGACATGGTCAAAGCCTATCGGGCCGCCATGGACGCGGGCAAGCACACGGTCGATCCGGTGCTGACCAACTTCAAGAGCAAGTACGCGGTGGACTGGTCGCCCTTCCTGGGCAAGAAGTGGACCGACGCCGGCGACACCGCCATTCCGCTGGCCGAGTGGAAGCGCCTGGCCGAGCGCATCACCACCATCCCCGAGAGCGTCAGCCCGCACCAGCTGGTCAAGAAGGTCTACGACGACCGCGCCGCCATGGGCCGTGGCGAGATCAATGTGGACTGGGGCATGGGCGAGCACATGGCCTTTGCTTCCCTGGTGGCCAGCGGCTACCCGGTGCGCCTGTCGGGCGAGGACTGCGGCCGTGGCACCTTCACGCATCGCCACGCCGTCATCCACGACCAGAAGCGCGAAAAGTGGGATGAGGGCACCTACGTGCCGCTGCAGCACGTGGCCGACAACCAGGCCCCCTTCGTGGTGATCGACTCCATCCTCTCCGAGGAGGCGGTGCTGGCCTACGAATACGGCTACGCGTCCAACGATCCCAACACCCTGGTGATCTGGGAAGCCCAGTTCGGCGACTTCGCCAACGGTGCGCAGGTGGTGATTGACCAGTTCATTGCTTCGGGCGAAGTCAAGTGGGGCCGTGTCAACGGCATCACCCTGATGCTGCCGCACGGCTATGAAGGCCAGGGCCCCGAGCACAGCTCGGCCCGTGTTGAGCGCTTCATGCAGCTCGCGGCTGACACCAACATGCAACTGGTCCAGCCCACCACGGCCAGCCAGATCTTCCATGTGCTGCGTCGCCAGATGGTGCGTGACTTGCGCAAGCCTTTGGTCATCTTCACGCCCAAATCGCTGCTGCGCAACAAGGACGCCACCAGCCCGGTGTCCGAATTCACCAAAGGCAGTTTCCAGACCGTCATCGGCGAAACCCGGGACATCAAGGCCGACAAGGTCAAGCGCGTGATCGCTTGCTCGGGCAAGGTCTATTACGACCTGGTCAAGCACCGCGAGGCCAAGGGCATCGACGACGTGGCCATCATCCGTCTGGAGCAGCTCTACCCCTTCCCGCACAAGGCTTTCGCTGCAGAGATCAAAAAGTACCCCAACGCCACCGACATCGTGTGGTGCCAGGACGAGCCACAGAACCAGGGTGCTTGGTTCTTCATCCAGCACAACATCCACGAGAACATGCAAGGTGGTCAGAAGCTCGGTTATGCCGGTCGCGCTGCGTCGGCTTCGCCTGCGGTGGGTTATTCACACCTGCACCAGGACCAGCAAAAAGCCCTCATCGAGGCGGCTTTCGCGAAGCTCAAGGGCTTCGTGCTGACCAAGTGATCCAAACAAACCGGCGTTTAACCTTTAAAGAGAATTCAACATGGCGATCGTAGAAGTCAAAGTTCCCCAACTCTCCGAGTCCGTGGCCGAAGCCACCATGCTGCAGTGGAAAAAGAAAGTCGGCGAAGCCGTTGCGGCCGATGAAATCCTGATCGAAATCGAGACCGACAAGGTCGTGCTGGAAGTGCCAGCGCCTTCCGCTGGCGTGATTTCGGAAATCCTCGTGGCCGATGGCGGCACCGTCACTGCCGAGCAGCTGATTGCCCGCATCGACACCGAAGGCAAGGCCGGTGCTGCTGCGGCGGCCCCAGCTGCTGCGGCTGTTGCAGCGCCTGCCGCTGCCCCCGTGGCCGCAGCTGCTGCAGCGACCGGTGGCAGCATGGCTGGCGTGGCCATGCCTGCCGCTGCCAAGCTGATGGCCGACAACAGCCTGGCCGCTGGCTCGGTGGCCGGTTCCGGCAAAGATGGCCGCGTGACCAAGGGCGATGTGCTCTCCGCTGTGGCCGGTGGTGTCAAGTCCACGGCCGCCGTGATCCCCACAGGCGTGCCCACCAAGGCACTGCCTCAGGTGTCGGCGCCTGCCGTCAACCTGGGCGACCGCCCAGAGCAGCGCGTGCCCATGACGCGTCTGCGCGCCCGCGTGGCCGAGCGTTTGCTGCAATCGCAGTCGACCAACGCCATCCTGACCACCTTCAACGAAATCAACATGGCCCCGGTCATGGAGATGCGCAAGCGCATGCAAGAGCGTTTCGAGAAGGAACACGGCGTCAAGCTGGGCTTCATGAGCTTCTTCGTCAAGGCCGCGGTGCACGCCCTGAAGAAATTCCCGGTGCTCAACGCCTCGGTGGACGGCAACGACATCGTGTACCACGGCTACTTCGACATCGGTATCGCGGTGGGCTCACCTCGCGGTTTGGTGGTGCCCATCCTGCGCAACGCCGACCAGATGAGCTTTGCCGACATCGAGAAAAAGATCGCCGAGTTTGGCGTGAAGGCCCGTGACGGCAAGTTGGGCATCGAAGAGATGACCGGCGGTACGTTCTCCATCTCCAACGGTGGCACCTTCGGCTCGATGATGTCCACCCCCATCATCAACCCACCCCAGTCGGCCATTTTGGGTGTGCACGCGACCAAAGACCGCGCCATGGTGGAAAACGGCCAGGTGGTGGTTCGCCCCATGAACTACTTTGCCATGTCGTACGACCACCGCATCATCGACGGCCGCGAAGCCGTGCTGGGCCTGGTGGCCATGAAGGAAGCGCTGGAAGACCCAGCCCGCCTGTTGTTCGACATCTAAATCCCCTTGTTTTGAATGCCCCCTGCCCAGGGGGCGTTTTTCATCCAGAAGACATTCACCATGAGCAAACAATTCGACGTCGTCGTCATCGGCGGTGGCCCCGGTGGCTACATTGCAGCCATTCGCGCTGCCCAACTCGGTTTCCAGGTCGCCTGCATCGACGAATGGAAAAACGCAGCCGGTGGCCCGGCCCCTGGTGGCACCTGCACCAACGTGGGTTGCATCCCCTCCAAGGCGCTGTTGCAGTCCAGCGAGCACTTTGAGCACGCCAACCACCACTTCGCAGACCATGGCATCACCGCCAAGGACGTGAAGATGGATGTGGCCAAGATGATCGCCCGCAAGGACAACGTTGTGAAGCAAAACAACGATGGCATCTTGTACCTGTTCAAGAAAAACAAGGTCACCTTCTTTCATGGTCGCGGCAGCTTTGTGGGCAAGACCGAGGGTGGTTACACGATCAACGTCGCAGGCAAGACCGAAGAGGCCATCACCGGCAAACAGGTCATCATCGCCACCGGCTCCAACGCCCGTGCGCTGCCCGGCACCCCGTTTGACGAAGTCAATGTGCTCTCAAACGACGGCGCCTTGCGCTTGGGCGCTGTGCCCAAGAAACTGGCCTTGATCGGCTCGGGCGTCATTGGCCTGGAAATGGGTTCGGTCTGGCGTCGTCTGGGCTCCGAAGTCACCATCCTCGAAGGCCTGCCCACGTTCCTCGGCGCTGTGGACGAGCAAATCGCCAAAGAAGCCAAGAAGGCCTTTGACAAGCAAGGCCTGAAAATCGAACTCGGCGTGAAAGTCGGCGAGATCGTCAACGGCAAGAAGGGCGTGACCGTCAATTACACCAACGCCAAAGGCGAAGCCGTTGTGTTGGATGCTGACAAACTCATCGTGTCGATTGGCCGTGTGCCCAACACCATTGGCCTGAACGCCGAAGCCGTGGGTCTGCAATTGGACGAGCGTGGCGCGATTGTGGTGGACGCTGACTGCAAAACCAACCTGCCTGGCGTCTGGGCGGTGGGCGACGTGGTGCGTGGCCCGATGTTGGCGCACAAAGCCGAAGAAGAGGGCGTTGCCGTGGCCGAGCGCATTGCCGGTCAGCACGGGCACGTCAACTTCAACACCATTCCTTGGGTCATCTACACCAGCCCTGAAATCGCCTGGGTTGGCCGCACCGAGCAGCAGCTCAAAGCCGACGGCGTGGCGTACAAGGCCGGCACCTTCCCGTTCCTGGCCAACGGCCGTGCCCGCGCTTTGGGCGACACCACCGGCATGGTGAAGTTCCTGGCCGATGCCACAACCGACGAAATTCTGGGCGTGCACATGGTGGGCCCCCAGGTGTCTGAGCTGATCGCCGAGGCAGTGGTGGCCATGGAATTCCGTGCCAGCGCGGAAGACATTGCCCGCATCTGCCACGCGCACCCGTCCTTGAGCGAAGCCACCAAGGAAGCTGCTTTGGCAGTGGACAAACGCACGCTGAACTTCTGAGCCCTTGATGCATCCGGCACTGCAGCGCCGGGTGAGTTGGGTTAAAGTTCCGCATCCCTGAAAACCCGGGCCTGGTCCCGGGTTTTGTTTTGAATCGAAGAGCAAGCCACCCATGTCCGTTCGTGCCGTTTACGAAGAAGAACTCCAAAAACGGGGCTACCAAAGCGACCCTGCCCAGCTGCGAGCCATCGAGGCGCTGGAGCGCTGCGCCAAGGAGTGGGCGGCTTACCAAAACAAGCGTTCAAGCCTGCTGGGCAAATTCCTCAGCCGCCCCGAGATCCCCAAGGGGGTCTACATGTTTGGCGGGGTGGGGCGCGGCAAGAGCTTCCTGATGGACTGCTTTTTTGCGGCGGTGCCGGTTGAGCGCAAAACCCGCCTGCATTTCCACGAATTCATGCGCGAGGTGCACCGTGAACTGGCTGCCATCCAGGGCACGGTGAACCCGCTCGACGAGCTGGGCAAACGCATGGCCAAGCGTTACCAGCTGATCTGTTTTGACGAGTTTCACGTGGCCGACATCACCGATGCCATGATCCTGCACCGCCTGCTGGTGGCGCTGTTCGACAACGGCGTGGGCTTTGTCACCACCTCCAACTTCGAGCCCGATGGCCTGTATCCCGATGGTCTGCACCGCGACCGCATCTTGCCCGCGATTGCTTTGCTGAATGCGCGCATGCAGGTGCTCAATGTGGACAACGGCACCGATTACCGCCGCCGCACGCTGGAGATGGTCAAGCTCTACCACTCACCTCTGGGCGAACAGGCCGATGCCGAGATGAACGACGCCTTCAGCCGCTTGGCCACCGGGCCGGACGAAGACCCGGTGCTGCACATCGAAGCGCGCGAAATCACCGCCAAACGCCGCGCGGGCGATGTGGTCTGGTTTGACTTCAAAGCCATTTGCGGCGGCCCGCGTTCGCAAAACGACTACCTCGAAATCGCCACGCAGTACCACACCGTGCTGCTGAGCAACGTGCCGCACATGCCCGTCAGCATGGCTTCCGAGGCGCGACGCTTCACCTGGCTGATCGACGTGCTGTACGACCGCCGGGTCAAACTCATCATGTCGGCCGCTGTGCCCCCCGAAGGGCTGTACACCTCGGGCCCCATGTCGCATGAGTTTCCGCGCACCGTCTCGCGTCTGCATGAGATGCAGTCGAGCGAGTTCCTGGCACTGGAGCACCGTACCGTGGACACACACCTCACATGAAACGCTGTGCATTGGCGGCTTTGACCGCGCTGTCGACGACCTGGCTGTGCGCACAATCGTTGGTGGGCGAGCCGGAATTCATCCGGGTGCAACGCGAAGCTGTGGCCAGCCAACGTGCCGAGGTCATGGCGGTTTACCAGGAGGAAGCCAAAGCCTGCTGGCAAAAATTTGCGGTCAACGCCTGCCTGAGCGACGCCCGCAAAACCCGCCGTGCCGCGCTGGAGCCCTTGCGTCAACAAGACTTGCTGCTGAATGCCCAGGAGCGCCAGTGGCGAACCGAGCAGCGCGATCTGCGCTTGCAGGGCAAGCAAACCGGTCAGCCCAATCCGCCATGATGGACAACTCTGCCGAAGACCTGCGCTCGCCCCAGCGGCAGTTGATCGAGTGCCAGATGGCGCATGCCGATCTGGACGCCTTGATTGACCAGGCGGCGCTGGCCCCGCAGCCCTTGGACGAGTTGCTGCTGCGACGGCTCAAAAAACGGCGTTTGGCTTTGCGTGACCAAATGGCCAGGCTGCAGTGGATGCTGGACCCCAAGGAGCCTGCTTGAGTTTGTTGCAGCAAAGGGTCTCTGAAACCCTGTCCAGCCACGGGGCCTTGGCCCGTTCGGTGCCGGGTTTTCAGCCACGTGAAGGGCAAACCGACATGGCAATGGCCGTCACGCAAACCCTGGAGCAGGGCGGCCAGCTGGTGGTGGAGGCGGGCACAGGCGTGGGCAAAACCTATGCCTATCTGGTGCCGGTCTTGCTCAGCGGTCAACGGGCCTTGGTGTCCACGGCGACCAAGGCCCTGCAAGATCAATTGTTTTCGCGCGACATCCCGCGTCTGGTCGAGGTGCTGGGCTTGCCCATCCGCGTGGCCTTGCTCAAAGGCCGTGCCAACTACCTGTGCTTGCACCGCATGGCGCAAGCCCGGCACAGCGTCGAGTCGGCCCAGCCGGGTGCGCAGCGGGCCCTGGCCAAGATCGAAACCTGGGCGCAAACCACGCGCACGGGAGACATGGCCGAGCTGACGGGCCTGGACGAGCGCTCTGCCTTGTGGCCGGTGGTCACGTCCACGCGGGACAACTGTCTGGGGTCGAGTTGCCCCAGTTACCGCGCCTGCCATGTGAACTTGGCCCGCAAGGAGGCGATGGCCTCGGATGTGGTGGTCATCAACCACCATTTGTTTTTTGCCGACATGGCGGTGCGCGAGTCGGGTGTGGCCGAGTTGCTGCCCACCGTGCGTGTCACGGTGTTCGACGAGGCCCACCAGCTCAACGAGATCGGCGTCAATTTTTTGGGTAAGCAACTGTCCACGGTGCAGCTGCTGGAGTTGTCACGCGATGCGCTGGCCACAGGTCTGCAGTTGGCCCGGGGCCTGGTGGACTGGCATGGCCTGACCGAGGGCCTTGAAAAATCGGCCCGCGATTTGCGGCTGGCTGCAGGCCTGCACCGTGGGTCGGTGCGTTTGCGCTGGACTGAGCGCTGCCCCGAAGGCGTGGAGGCGGCAGACTGGGTCCAGGCGTTGCACAAACTGCAAGAAGCCCTGGCGCTGATGCAGGCGGGGCTGGAGATGGTGGCCGAGCTGGCACCGGATTTTCAGCGCCTGCTTGAGCGCAGCCGTGAGTTGGCGCAAAAAGCGGCCTTGTTCTCCGATCCGCCAGACCCGGAGGGCGTGCGTTGGGCTGAAGTCAGTGCGCAGCTGCGCCTGATCGAGTCGCCCTTGGACATCGCGCAGGCTTTTTCTGCCTTGACCCGCCCCGTGCAGGCCGCACCGTCTGGGGGAGCCGAGGCCGCCGCCGACCCCGATTCACTGGAAGCCTTGATGGCGGGTGATCCGCGTCACGCCTCAGGCGAGTCAGCAGCGACTCCTGTGGGGGTGGGCCAGCGGGCCTGGGTTTTCACCTCGGCCACGCTGGGGGACGAGCCGAGCCTGCGCTGGTTCACCGAGCCTTGCGGTTTGACTTCGGCACAGGTCATGCAGGTCAGCAGCCCTTTCGACTATGCACAGCAAGCCGCTTTGTATGTGCCCGAGCATTTGCCCAAGCCCGCTGATCCTGGTCACGCCGGTCATGTGGCACAGCTGGTGGTCGAGGCGGTGCAATTGCTGGGCGGCCGGACGCTGGTGCTGACCACCACCTTGAACGCCATGCGTTCGATTGGAGAGTATTTACAGACCCGTCTGGACCCGGCCACGAACGTGGAAGTGCTGGTGCAGGGACAAAGCCCCAAGCGACGCTTGATGGAACGCTTTCGCGAAGGTGGGGGCGATGGGCGTGCGGGTTGTGTGCTGGTGGCCTCGGCCTCATTTTGGGAGGGCTTCGATGTGCCCGGTGAGGCCTTGCAGTTGGTGGTGATCGACAAGCTGCCGTTTCCGCCGCCCGGGGACCCCTTGTTCGAGGCGAGGAGTCAGCGCATCACCCGTGAAGGGCGCAGCGCTTTTGCCGACCATGCACTGCCCGAAGCCGCTGTGGCCCTCAAGCAGGGGGCTGGGCGCCTGATCCGCAGTGAAACGGACCGGGGGGTTTTGGTGGTGTGCGATACGCGCCTGGCCACCATGTCGTATGGCCGCAGGCTGGTTCGGGGACTGCCGCAGATGCGCCGCCTGAGCGGGCATGCCGAGTTTTTGGCGACCTTGCGTCAGTTCACCACAGACGCCACCAACTCGACGACTTCTTGACCCCACCGGCCTTCAGGTAGTCGGACTGGGGGAAGTTCTTTTCCAGCACGCGCTTGGCATCGTCGCGCAGGGCGTTCATGCCCATGGCGTCGTAGGAGCTGACCAGAATGGCCAGTGCTTCTTCGACCGCCGGCACGCCCTGGTAGTCGGCAATCGCCTGTTGAGCACGGTTGACCGCGGCCACATGGGCGCCTCGGCTGGCGTAGTAGCGGGCCACATGCACTTCGTAAGCGGCCAACGAGTTCACGATGTGCAGCATGCGCTGACGTGCTTCGGGGCTGTATTTGGATTCCGGAAAGCGCGTGGTCAGTTCCTTGAAGGACTCGTAGGAATCCTTGGCGGCTTTCTGATCGCGTTCAGACAAGTCTTGCTTGGTGATGAACGAGAACAGACCCAGGTTGTCGTTGAAGTTCACCAGACCCTTGAGGTAGATGGCGTAGTCCAGTGCAGGGCTGGCCGGGTGCAGGCGGATGAAGCGGTCCAAGGTGGCGATGGCCTGGATCTTGTCGCCCGTTTTGTATTGGGCGTAGGCCTTGTCGATCTGGGCTTGTTGTGCCAGCACGGTCCCGGCCGCGCGGCCTTCGAGTTTTTCGTAATAGCCGATGGCCTTGTCCCAAGCCCCGGCATTGGCCTCGTCGCGTGCTTCGGCATAGATTTTTTCGGGGGTCCAGCCAGCGGTGACGTCCTTGGTGGTGTTGGCGCAGCCCGACAGGAACAGTCCCGCTGCCAAAACCAGGCCAGCTGGAACCATCGATAATCTGAAGCTTCGCATCTGTGACACCCTTGTACTGTTGAACGCCTTGATTATATCGACCGACCCCGAAATGGATGAGCCTTCCGCCTTGCTGGATGATGGTGAGCGCGTGCTGGAGGCATCGGACGAGGAAGTGCGCAGCAGCCAGGTGCCTGTGGCGCTGCACGGCCAACGTCTGGACCGTGCCTTGGCCCAAATGGTGCCCGAGTTTTCACGCAGTTATTTGCAGCAACTGATCGAGCAGGGTGATGCCCTGATCGACGGGCGTGTGGTGACCAAGGTGTCGACCAAAGTCCGGTTGGGGCACCAGCTCGTGGTCACCTTGCGGGCCACGCCGCAGTCGCAGGCTTTTGTGCCGGAAGCCATGCCCATTGACGTGGTGTACGAAGACGCCCACCTGCGTGTGATCAACAAGCCTGCGGGGCTGGTGGTTCACCCGGCACCCGGCAACTGGCGCGGCACACTGCTCAATGGCCTGTTGGCGCTGGACCCGCAGGCCAGCGAGGTGCCCCGGGCGGGCATTGTGCATCGCCTTGACAAAGACACCAGTGGTCTGATGGTGGTGGCCCGCACCCGCCAGGCCATGGACGCGTTGGTCCAGCAAATTGCCGCGCGGGATGTGCGTCGCCAGTATCTGGCCATCGGACACAAGCCCTGGACAGGGCCTTCACCCACCACCGTGGAAGCGGCGATTGGCCGTGACCCCGCGAACCGCTTGCGCATGGCGGTGGTCGATCTGACGCACCAGTCGGGCAAAACGGCGGCCACCACCATCGAAGTGCTGGACAGCCAGGCGCTCGGTTGTCTGGTCGAGTGCACCCTGCACACCGGACGAACCCACCAGATCCGGGTGCACATGGCGCACATCGGCCACCCCTTGTTGGCCGATGCGGTTTATGGCGGGGCCCAAGCCGCGGGCATGGCGCGCCAGGCCTTGCATGCCTGGCATTTGGCCTTTGTGCATCCCATCACCGGTCAGTCCATCGACATCCGTTCGCCTTTGCCCGAGGACATGGCGCGGGCCCTGTCAGATTGGGGCCTCAGCTACAATGCAGCCAATCAGGGAGCTTGAGCCGGATTACCTGGTTTGAGCGCATCCAGGGCCTGGCCAGCGGCCAAGGTCCTCCAGAACGGGGTTGTTTCTTTGCAGAAGCGGCCATGACCTCTGCACCTTTGACGCCGTGAGGCGTTTTTTTCCCGAAAGATCGACACATGAATACGGCGCAAGCCAAGCGTGTCCTGGAAACGGCCTTGCTCACCGCAGGTCAGCCTTTGTCATTGCGCGACATGCGCGTGCTGTTTGACGATGCGCTCGGGGCCGACACCCTGCGGCAAATGCTGCAAGACCTGCAAAACGAATGGGCCCAAAAAGGTCTGGAGCTGGTCCGCGTGGCCAGTGGCTGGCGCTTTCAGAGCCGGCCCGAGTTGCGCACATACCTCGATCGCCTGCACCCCGAAAAGCCGCCCAAGTACACCCGCGCTGTGCTGGAAACCCTGGCCATCATCGCCTACCGCCAGCCGGTCACGCGGGGTGACATGGAAGACATCCGGGGTGTCACCATCAACTCGCAAATTCTCAAACAGCTTGAAGACCGGGGCTGGGTCGAAGTCATCGGGCACCGCGAAACCGTTGGCCGTCCAGGTTTGTATGCCACGACGCGCCAGTTTCTGGACGATTTGGGCTTGGCGGCTCTCGACCAGTTGCCCATGCTGTCGCAAGTCGACGGTCAGACCTCGGCTTTGTCGGGTCTGGTGGACGAGTTGCCGGTCCAGCCCTCCTTGTCGCTCGAAGACGCGATCAATGCCTTGCCTTTCGAGATGCCCATCGTCGCGGATTCGGACGCTGCCCCAAGTCCTGCCGAAACGGCCAAGCTGAATGAACCTCTGGACGCCCCAAGCGTCACTTCCGATCACAGCGATGATCCTAGCCTGTCTGCGCAATCAGATAACCACCCTGACCATCCGCTGCATGGCGAAGCGTCCTCCAACACATGAACCCAGACTCTCAAGACGACAAGCGCTCGTCACCCGCTGACGCCCCGGCCCGCCGACCCAAGACGGCTGCGCCTGCCGAGTCGGTTTACAGGCCGATCGCGCTGGCCGATGTGGTTTCGGGCCAGTTTGACGACGAAGAAGCGGCCGAAGCCGTCGCCATCGACCTGGGCAAGCGGGTCCTGGCGCCCCAGACCGATTCGCCCAAACTGCACAAAGTGCTCGCGCAAGCGGGCATGGGTTCACGCCTCGAGATGGAAAAGCTCATCGCTGAAGGCCGCATCATGGTCAACAACGAGCCTGCCCACGTAGGCCAGCGCGTGCAATACGGGGACCAGATCAAGGTCAATGGCAAGCCCATCCACATCCGGATCGACCCGCCGCCCGCCCGCGTCATCGCTTACCACAAGCCCGCGGGCGAGATCGTCAGCCATGACGATCCGCAAAATCGCCCCTCGGTGTTTCGCAAGCTGCCGCGCCTGCAAAACGGCAAATGGCAGTCGGTGGGTCGCCTGGACCTGAACACCGAAGGCCTCTTGTTGTTCACCAGCTCGGGCGAGTTGGCCAACCAGCTCATGCACCCGCGTTTTGGCCTGGAGCGCGAATACGCGGTCCGTGTCCTGGGTGCTTTGAGCAAGGAAGAAAAGCAAAAACTGCTCGACGGCGTGATGCTCGACGACGGCCCTGCGCAATTTGGCTCCATTGAAGATGGCGGTGGCGAAGGCTCCAACTGCTGGTACCGTGTCACCATTTCCGAGGGCCGCAACCGTGAGGTCCGCCGCATGATGGAAGCCGTGGGCCACGCGGTCAGCCGGCTGATCCGCATCCGTTACGGGGCCATGGTGCTGCCCCATGGCCTGCGCCGGGGTGCCTGGCTGGAACTGGACGAGTCCGATATCCGTGCGCTCATGCGTGCTGCGGGTACGCTCGACCGGGCTCGGACCCCAGCGCCACGCCCGGTCTCACGCACCGACCGCAACGATCGTCGTCCTCGCACAGGCGGACAGGGCAGGGCGGGCACCGCCGTGCCGCGGGCCAAACCCGCAGCCAAACCCAATCAGGCGCCCGGTGGATCGGGCTTGCATGCCAAGTCGGATGGCCCGAAAAGCGAAGCCAAGTACATTGGTGCCGAGAGCTTCAACCGTTTGAAAAAAGCCCCGGGCGGTCCTGGCCGTGGAGGGCGAGGCGGCGGTGGCCGAAGCCGCTGATTCCGGCTTTTGCCGTGGGGCCATGTGCCCCAAACGCGCCGTTTGGCGGGTTTGCTCAGGTTAGAATAGCGGGCTTTGCCGCAGGGCAAAAATGCTTTTCAAAACCTTTTCGTTACAGGAAACACCATGGCCATCGAACGCACCCTCTCCATCATCAAGCCCGACGCAGTCGCCAAGAACGTCATCGGTCAAATCTACGCCCGATTCGAAGCTGCCGGCCTGAAAGTGGTCGCCGCCAAGATGGCCCACCTGTCGCGCGGTGAAGCCGAAGCTTTCTACGCTGTGCACAAGGCACGTCCTTTCTTCAAGGACCTGGTGGACTTCATGGTCTCCGGCCCTGTGATGATCCAGGCCCTGGAAGGCGAAAACGCCATCGCCAAGAACCGCGACCTGATGGGCGCCACCGATCCCAAGAAAGCCGCTCCCGGCACCATCCGCGCTGACTTCGCCGACAGCATCGATGCCAACGCCGTGCACGGTTCTGACGCCCCTGAAACTGCTGCCGCCGAAGTTGCTTTCTTCTTCCCCGGCATGAACGTTTACACACGCTGATCGCGTCGCGGCTCCAGCGCGACCTTGCCCCCATGACGGCCAACCTTCTCGAATTCGACCTGGAAGGTCTGGCCGTTTTTTGCGAGGGTCTGGGCGAAAAGCGTTTTCGGGCCACCCAGTTGTTCCGCTGGATCCACCAGCGGGGCGCTGCGGATTTTGATCAGATGAGCGATCTGGCCAAGTCCTTGCGCCAAAAGCTCCAATCTCGCGCGCACGTCACGGCATTGCCCGTGATCAGCCAGCACATTTCTGCCGACGGCACCATCAAGTGGCTGTTCGATGTGGGCGATGGCAACGCCATCGAATCGGTGTTCATTCCCGAAGACGACCGGGGCACCTTGTGCGTTTCATCCCAGGCCGGTTGTGCCGTGGGCTGCCGTTTTTGCTCCACCGGCCACCAAGGCTTCAGCCGCAACCTCACCACGGGTGAGATCCTGGCCCAGCTGTGGTTCGCCGAGCACTTTTTGCGCAAGCACCTGAACACGCCAGACCGCGTTATCTCCAACGTGGTGATGATGGGCATGGGCGAGCCGCTGCAGAACTATTCGGCGCTCGTGCCCGCGCTGCGCGCCATGCTCGACGACCACGGTTATGGCCTGTCGCGCCGCCGTGTCACGGTGTCCACCTCGGGTGTGGTGCCCATGATCGAGCGCTTGTCGGGGGACTGCCCGGTGGCATTGGCCGTGTCGCTGCATGCGCCCTTTGATTCGCTGCGCGACAACCTGGTGCCGCTCAACCGCAAATACCCGCTCGACGAACTCATGCAGGCCTGCATCGGCTATTTGGCCCATGCGCCGCGTGACTTCATCACCTTTGAATACTGCATGCTCGATGGTGTCAATGACCAGCCCGAGCACGCCAGCGCTTTGATTGACCTGGTGCAAAAACACGCCCGCCAGGGCCTGCGTTGCAAGTTCAACCTGATTCCCTTCAATCCTTTCCCGGCTTCGGGCCTGCTGCGCTCGCCCCAGGCGCGGGTGCAAGCCTTTGCCAAGCAGCTGCAAGACGCGGGTTTGGTCACCACCGTGCGCAAAACCCGGGGGGACGACATCGACGCGGCCTGCGGTCAGTTGGCCGGGGACGTGAAAGACCGCACCCAGGTGCAAAATCGCATGGCACAGCAGCGCACCATCCGGCTGGTGCCCGCTTCCACTGTTCAAGCCCAGGAGCCTGGTGATGCCTGACCACACGAATTCGGACGGCAGTTTGTCGACCCCTGAGACCCCGGCCAGCGCCCCCTCGACGGCGGGTGGCTTGTTGAAAGCCGCACGCCAGCAGGCCGGGGTGCATCTGGCGGTTTTGTCGGTGAACCTGAAAGTGCCGGTGCGTCAGCTGGAGGCTTTGGAGGCCGACCAGCACCCGGCAGACCAAAGCCCTGTGTTTGCCCGGGCGCTGGCCGCCAGCGTGTGCCGCCAGTTGCGCATCGACCCCGCACCGATTTTGGCGTTGATGCCCATGGCTGCCAATTATCTGGAGCCGCATGGTGCCGTGCGCCATGCGTACTCTGCGCCTGCTGATTTGGGCCGGGTGCGCCGATCTTCGGCGGATGTGCCCGCCAAGACCTGGTGGGCCGCGGCTGGCATGTTGGTGCTGATCGCCGCCCTGATTTGGGTCCCGCACCCTTCGCAATGGGCCTGGCTTGCGGCAGTGAGTGCTGCAGTGGCTTCGCCCGAGCCTGCGCCCGAGACGCAGGCACCTGCCCCGACCACGGTCACCGAGGTCATGACGCCCAACGCGCAGACCGTGACCGATCCGTCGCAAGCGGCGGGGCAGGGCAGCCCATCTCCTTTGCCAAGCGTGACGCCCGCAACGCCTGGCATGCCCGTAGCAGCCGCAGTGTCCGTTGCCCCGGCTGTTGCCCCCGAACCTGCCAAGGCGGTCACGCCAGCGGCTGCGATGCCAGCGCCTGAATTGGTCTTCACCGCCCTCAACACCAGCTGGATCGAAGTGCGCGACAGCCAGAACCAGCTGCTGTGGAACGGCGTGCTGAACGCGGGCGAGGCCAAACGCCTGCAAACGCCCCAGGCGGTCTCGGTGGTGGTCGGCCGGGCCGATGCCATCCAGGTCAGCTTCAAGGGCCAAGCGGTGGACATGAAGCCCCACACCAAAGTCAATGTCGCCCGTTTTGAGGTGAAACCATGAGCGCTCCATCTCCCATCGCCATCGCTGTGCCCGCCCAGCGCAAAAGTCGCCAGTCCAAAGTGGTCTGGGGTTCGCGCGTCGTCACCGTGGGCGGTGGCGCCCCGGTGCGTGTGCAGTCCATGACCAACACCGACACGGTGGACGTGATCGGCACCGCCATCCAGGTCAAGGAACTGGCTTTGGCAGGCTCCGAGATGGTGCGCATCACCGTCAACACGCCCGAAGCCGCCGAGGCCGTGCCGCACATCCGCGACCAGCTCGACAAGATGGGCATCGATGTGCCGCTGATTGGCGACTTCCATTACAACGGTCACCGCTTGCTGACCGACCATCCGGCGTGTGCCGAGGCGCTGTCCAAGTACCGCATCAACCCCGGCAACGTGGGCAAGGGCGACAAGCGCGATGTGCAGTTCGGCCAGATGATCGAAGCGGCCATGCGCTGGAACAAAGCCATCCGCATTGGTGTGAACTGGGGCAGCCTGGACCAGGAGTTGTTGGCCGAACTGATGGATGCCAACAGCCAGCGCGCCGAGCCGTGGGAAGCGCGACAGGTCATGTACGAGGCGCTGATTTCGTCGGCCATCTCTTCAGCCCAGCGTGCCGAAGCCATGGGCCTCAATGGGGATCAAATCGCCTTGTCGTGTAAGGTCTCGGGTGTGCAGGATTTGATCTCGGTCTACCGCGAATTGGGCCGCCGCACCGACTATGCGCTTCACCTGGGCCTGACCGAAGCGGGCATGGGCACCAAGGGCACCGTGGCCTCAGCCGCGGCTTTGTCGGTGCTGCTGCAAGAAGGCATTGGCGACACCATCCGCGTCTCGCTCACGCCGCAGCCGGGGGAAGCCCGCACGCAAGAGGTGGTGATCGCCTCCGAGATTTTGCAATCGCTGGGCTTGCGCATTTTTGTGCCCAGCGTCACGGCCTGCCCCGGTTGTGGCCGCACGACCAGCAGCACCTTTCAGGAACTGGCCAAACAGATTGACGACTTCTTGCGCGCCCAAATGCCCGTGTGGCGTGTGCGCTACCCCGGGGTGGAAAACCTCAAGGTGGCGGTGATGGGCTGCATCGTGAACGGCCCCGGCGAGAGCAAGCACGCCGACATCGGCATCAGCTTGCCGGGCACGGGCGAAGCGCCTGCGGCCCCCGTCTTCATCGATGGCGAAAAGCGCCTGACCTTGCGCGGCGAAGGCATCGCGCAAGAGTTCCAGGTGCTGGTTGAAAACTACATTGAGAACCGTTTTGGTTCCGGATCTGCAGAACAAAAATGAGCGAAGCGCTGAAAGAAAACACCCCCAAAGTCGAAAAAACGGCCAAAGCCCAGAAGCTGGTGGGCGTCAAAGGCATGAACGACATCCTGCCGCCCGACTCGGCCCGCTGGGAGTGGCTGGAGGGCCAGGTGCGCGCTTTGATGGCGCGTTACGCCTACCGCAATGTGCGCTTGCCCATCGTCGAGCCCACGGCGCTGTTTGTGCGCGGTCTGGGCGAGGTGACCGACATCGTCGAAAAAGAGATGTACTCTTTTGAAGACCGCCTGAACGGTGAGCAGCTGACCCTGCGCCCCGAGGGCACGGCCGGTCTGGTGCGCTCGGTGGTCGAGCACAACCTGCTGTACGAAGGCGGCAAACGCCTGTATTACATGGGCCCCATGTTCCGCCATGAGCGCCCACAGCGCGGCCGTTACCGCCAGTTTCACCAGATCGGTGCCGAGGTGCTGGGTTTTGGCGGTCCTGAGGTCGATGCCGAGCTGATCTTGCTGGCCAATGACCTGTGGAAGGTCTTGGGCCTGAAAGACGTGCGACTGGAACTCAACAGCCTGGGCCAACCCGCCGAGCGCCAGGCCCACCGCGCTGCGCTGATCGCCCACCTCGAAAAGCACAGCGATGTGCTGGACGAAGAAGCCAAGCGCCGCCTGCACAGCAACCCGCTGCGCATTCTGGACACCAAGAACCCGGCCATGCAAAGCGTGGTCGAGGCGGCGCCCCGTTTGCTCGACTTTTTGGGTGAGGCCTCTTTGGCGCATTTCAACGCGGTCAGAGCGATTTTGGACGCCAACGGCATCGCCTACAGCATCAACCCGCGCCTGGTGCGCGGCATGGACTACTACAACCTCACCGTGTTCGAGTTCATCACCACCAGCCTGGGCTCGCAAGGCACCATCTGCGGTGGTGGCCGATACGACTACCTGATCGAGCAGGTCGGCGGCAAGCCTGCGCCTGCGGTCGGCTGGGCTTTGGGCGTCGAGCGGGTGCTTGAACTGATCAAAGAGCAGGGCGAGGCCTTGCCCGATCTGGCCCCCGATGTCTACGCCATCATCCCCGAAACCGCCGCCTTGCCCGTGGCCATGCAGGTGCTGCAGACGCTGCGCGCCTGCGGCGTGTCGGCGCAAATGCATGCGGGCAGTGGCGAAGGCATGGGCAGCATGAAGTCCCAGTTCAAAAAAGCCGACGCCTCGGGTGCGCGTTTTGCCTTGGTTTTTGGGGCCGAAGAGCTGGCTCAAGGGCTGGTGGCGGTCAAATCGCTGCGCGACGGTGCGGGTGCCCAGCGCACCGAGTCTCTGAGCACCGTGGCCCACTGGGCCCACACCCTACAATCTTCGCTTTGATGCGCAAACAGCAGTAAACACACCATGGCCAAAGCACTCGACCTTGAAGAACAAGAACAACTTGACCAGATCAAGCATTTCTGGCGCACCTGGGGCAATCTGATTTCCTGGGTGCTGATCGCGGTTTTGGGCAGTTACGCCGCCTGGAACGGTTACCAGTACTGGCAGCGGACTCAGGCCACCAAGGCGGCTGCGTTGTATGACGAGGTGGAGCGCGCTGTGGCTGCAGCGGACATCGGCCGGGTCGAGCGCAGCTTGGCGGACATGAAAGACAAGTTCGGCAGCACCCAGTTTGCCCAGCAATCGGCTTTGCTCGCAGCCAAAGCCTTGTATGCCCAAGGCAAGACGGAAGCCGCGCGAGATGCTTTGAGTTGGGTGGCCAACGGGGCCTCTGACAAAGCCTACCGCGACATTGCCCGTTTGCGTCTGGCGGCGCTGCAGCTCGATGCCAAGGCCTACGACGAGGCCTTGAAGCAGCTGACTTTGGAGTTCACGCCCGAGATGTCCGGCTTGGCGGCCGACTTGCGCGGCGATGTGCTGCAAGCCAAAGGTCAGAATGCCGAAGCCATTGCGGCTTACCAGCAAGCCTGGGAAAAACTGGCCGACACCCCTGATTACCGCCGTTTGGTCCAGGCCAAACTCAATGCCCTGGGCATCGATCCCGATGCGGCCGCTGTTTCGGAGACCTCCAAGTGATGACTGTTTTCTCCCACACCTGCACCCGTTGGACCCTGCTGGGGGTCTTGGCCCTCTCGATCGCTGCTTGCTCCAGTGCGCCCGACAAACCCAAGCCCGCTGCGCTGCCCACCGTCAGCGGCCAACTGGCCGTGCAAAAAGCCTGGTCCAACACCGTGGGGCCTGTGACGACGCCTCTGTTCGCCTCTGTGCATGGCGATCAGGTGGCGGTGGCCTCCACCCAAGGGCAGGTGGCCTTGATCGATGCCGCCAGTGGCAAGGACGTTTGGCGGCTTCAGCTCGACAGCCCTATTCAGGCGGGCGTGAGCGGTGACGGTCAGCGTTTTGCCGTCATCACCCGAAACAACGAGGTGGTCGCTATGGAGGCGGGCAAGGTCGTTTGGCGTTACCGCTTGCCCGCTTTGTCTTACACCGCGCCCGTCGTGGCAGGCGCTCGCGTGTTTGTCTTGACCGCGGACCGTGCGGTCACTGCGCTCGACGGCGCCTCGGGCCAGAAACTCTGGAGCCAGCAGCGCACAGGCGACCCCTTGGTCTTGCAACAAGCCGGCTTGTTGATGCCTTTGGGCGACACCTTGCTGGCCGGTTGGGGCGGACGTTTGGCCGCCCTGAATCCCAATACCGGCGGTGTCCTGTGGGAAACGCTGGTGGGCTCGTCGCGTGGCACCAACGAGGTGGAACGCCTGGTGGACCTGGTCGCTGGGGCCAGTCGGCAGGGTCAAACCGTGTGCGTGCGGGCATTCCAGTCGTCGGTAGCCTGCGTCGATGGCAGCCGGGGCGCCACGTTGTGGACGCGCCCGGCACAGGGCCATGAAGGCCTGGACGGGGACGACAAGCTGGTGTTTGGTGTCGAGTCGGACAGCAAGGTGCTGGCCTGGCAGCGTCAAGGCGGACAGCCCGCCTGGACGCAGGACGCCTTGCGTTTTCGTGGTCTGAGTGCGCCCTTGGTGCTGGGGCGCTCGGTGGTGATGGGTGATGACAACGGCTTGGTGCACTTCCTGTCGCGCCAGGACGGACAGGCTTTGCAGCGTTTGAGCACGGATGGCAGCGCCATCACCGGCAAGCCCGTGGCTGCTGGCCAGACTTTGGTGGTGGTGACACGCGCCGGGGGCATCTTCGGATTTCGCCCTGAATGATGGATCGGAAAATTTTTAAGTGAAACCTGTACTGGCCCTCGTTGGCCGCCCCAATGTGGGCAAATCCACGCTGTTCAACCGCCTCACCAAGAGCCGGGACGCCATCGTGGCCGATTTTGCGGGCCTGACCCGCGACCGCCATTACGGCAATGGCAAACAAGGCCGTCAGGAATTCATCGTCATCGACACGGGCGGTTTCGAGCCCGATGCGAGCAGCGGCATCTACAAAGAGATGGCCAAGCAGACCCAACAGGCGGTGGCCGAAGCGGATGTGGTCATTTTTGTGGTCGACGCCCGGGGCGGCCTGTCGGCGCAAGACCACGACATTGCCAAATACCTGCGCAAGATTGGCAAACCTTGCCTGCTGGTGGCCAACAAGGCCGAAGGCATGCTTGAAGGCATCCAGCTGACCGAGTTCTACGAACTGGGTTTGGGCGAAGTAATCCCCATTTCGGCCGCGCACGGGCAGGGCACACGTGGCCTGGTGGAATTGGCCTTTGATTTGCTGCATTTGCCCGACGAGCCCGAAGAGACCGAAGAAGACCCCTCGGTCATCAAACTGGCCGTGGCCGGTCGCCCCAATGTGGGCAAGTCCACCCTGATCAACACCTGGCTGGGTGAGGAACGCCTGGTGGCTTTTGACATGCCGGGCACCACGCGCGACGCGATCAGTGTGCCGTTTGAGCGCCAGGGCCAGAAATTCGAGCTGATCGACACCGCTGGTTTGCGCCGCAAGGGCAAGGTGTTTGAAGCCATCGAGAAGTTTTCGGTGGTCAAAACCCTGCAAGCGATCGAGTCGGCCAATGTGGTCCTGCTTTTGCTTGACGCGGAGCAGGGCGTGACCGACCAGGACGCCCACATCGCCGGTTATGCGCTCGAAAGCGGCCGCGCCATGGTGCTGGCGGTGAACAAATGGGACGCGGTCGACGACTACCAGCGCCAATTGGTGCAGCGCTCGATCGAGACGCGTTTGCCTTTTTTGAGCTTTGCCAACATGCACTTCATCTCGGCCAAGAAGCGCCAGGGCTTGGGGCCGGTCTGGAACTCGATTGTGCAAGCCCACAAATCGGCCATGTGCAAGATGAGCACCCCGATCCTCACGCGCTTGCTGCTGGAGGCGGTGCAATTCCAAAGCCCGCAGCGTGGCGGCATGTTCCGCCCCAAAATGCGTTATGCCCACCAGGGCGGCATGAACCCGCCCGTGATCGTGATCCACGGTAATTCGCTGGAGCACGTCACCGACACCTACAAGCGCTTTTTGGAGGGGCGTTTTCGCAAAGCCTTCAATTTGTCGGGAACACCGCTGCGGATTGAAATGAAAACATCCACCAATCCCTATGCGGACAAAGAATCCAGTTGATATTTGAGGAAATCCATTTTTCCTGAATGTCGGCCCTTTGCCCTGTGGTAAGGTGGCAGCTTCAAAACTTCTGAACACGGAGAATATCGTGAGCAACAAAGGTCAACTTCTGCAAGACCCCTTCCTCAATGCCCTGCGCCGCGAGCATGTGCCGGTCTCGATTTACCTCGTCAACGGCATCAAGCTGCAAGGCCAGATCGAATCTTTCGATCAGTATGTGGTGCTCTTGCGCAACACCGTGACCCAGATGGTCTACAAACATGCCATCTCGACCATCGTTCCCGGTCGTTCTGTGACCTTCAGCACACCCGAAACGGGTGAAATCACCGCTTGATGCGTTTTTGTGCGGCAGCGGTTTGAAGCCACCGCTGCAGGTTGCTGACATTGTCTGAAACATCCTCCCGCCAGCCTGCGCCGACCTTATTGGTCGGCGTTGACTTTGGGCTGCCGCATTTCGATGGCGAGCTGCAAGAGTTGGGTCTTCTGGCCGAATCCGGCGGGCTCAAGCCCGTTGCCCGCTTGACCTGCAAGCGCAAGGCACCGGACCCGGCGCTGTTTGTGGGCAGTGGCAAAGCAGACGAGATCAAGGAACTGGCCCTGATGCACGGGGCGCTTGAGGTCTTGTTCGACCAGGCCCTGAGCCCTGCGCAGCAGCGCAATCTGGAGCGTCACATCGGCTTGCCCGTGAACGACCGCACCTTGTTGATTCTGGAAATCTTTGGCCAGCGTGCGCGCAGCCACGAAGGCAAGCTGCAAGTCGAGCTGGCCCGCCAGCAGTACCTGAGCACCCGTTTGGTGCGCCGCTGGTCGCACCTGGAGCGCCAAAGCGGCGGCATCGGCATGCGCGGTGGCCCGGGCGAGACCCAGATCGAGCTGGATCGCCGGATGATCAACGACTCGATCAAGCGCATCAAAGAGCGTCTGGTCAAGGTCAAAAAGCAGCGCAATACCCAGCGCAGGCAGCGCGAGCGGCGGGACACCTTCAACATCTCGCTGGTGGGCTACACCAACGCGGGCAAGTCGACGCTGTTCAATGCCCTGGTCAAGGCCCGTGCTTACGCGGCCGACCAGTTGTTTGCCACCCTGGACACCACCACGCGTCAGCTGTACCTGGGCGAAGCGGGGCGCTCGGTGTCCTTGTCTGACACAGTAGGGTTCATCCGTGATTTGCCGCACGGTCTGGTCGAGGCTTTCCAGGCCACACTGCAAGAGGCGACCGAGGCCGATTTGCTGCTGCATGTGGTGGACGCGGCCAACCCGGATTTCCCGGAGCAGATGGCCGAGGTTCAAAAAGTGCTGGCCGAAATCGGCGCTGACAACGTGCCGCAATTGCTGGTGTTCAACAAGCTCGATGCATTGACCCCTGAGCGTTACCCTTTGCAGATGCAGGACCAGTACGAGCTGGACGGCGTCTCTGTGCCCCGTGTTTTCCTGAGCGCCCGATCGGGTCAGGGGCTGGATGTGCTCCGGTCGGCCCTGTCGGAGATCGTCAAGGCTGCCATGCCCGAATCCGTTCCTGAGCCCGCAGATCCCCGTGACTTGTCCCGGGAATATCCGGGTGATCTGCCTTGAAGCCCCTCCGAATTCGGCACAATGCGGATTCGTCATTCTGACAAAGACACTTCACCATGAATTTTCACCTGCCAGCCCTGCGATGGTCCTTGCTCCCGGCAAAGATCCGAGGCATGTTCAACCTGAATGACCCACGCTGGGGTCGGGACGACGACAAATCCAGCGCCGATGCCGGCAACAAGCCTGCGGGCGATGTGCCGCCACCCGGCCCCAAACCCGACGCCTGGCAGCAGCCACCCGGTCGTGGCCCGCAGCAACAACCCAATGGTCCACCCGATCTGGACGAGCTGTGGCGTGATTTCAACCGCAAGCTCGGTCAGTTGTTTGGTGGCAAGGGCGGCCCGCAAAGACCGCAAGGCCCCGGCGGCTCGGGCGGTGGCTCTGGCGGTCCCGGTATCCCGGTTTTCTTCAAAAACCTGGGCTTGGGTGTGATTCTGGGGGCCGCATTGCTGGTCTGGCTGGGTACAGGCTTCTTCATTGTGCAAGAAGGCCAGCAAGCCGTGATCACCCAATTTGGCAAGTACCACTCGACGGTGGGTGCCGGTTTCAACTGGCGCATGCCTTACCCCATCCAGCGTCATGAGCTGGTGTTCGTGACCCAAATCCGCTCTGTGGACATCGGCCGCGACAGCATCATCAAGGCCACGGGCCTGCGCGAGTCGGCCATGCTGACCGAGGACGAGAACATCGTCGAGATCAAGTTTGCCGTGCAGTACCGTTTGAACGACGCCCGTGCTTACCTGTTTGAGAGCCGCAACCCGACCGAGGCCGTGGTGCAGTCCGCCGAAACGGCGGTGCGCGAGGTGGTGGGCAAAATGAAAATGGACTCGGCACTGGCCGAAGAGCGCGACCAGATCGCCCCACGCGTCCGTGAAAAAATGCAGACCATTCTGGACCGCTACAAGGTGGGCATCGAGGTGGTGGGCATCAACTTGCAGCAAGGCGGGGTGCGACCTCCCGAGCAGGTTCAGGCGGCATTTGACGATGTGCTCAAAGCCGGCCAGGAACGCGAACGCGCCAAGAACGAAGCCCAGGCCTATGCCAACGATGTGGTGCCCCGGGCTGTGGGTGCCGCTTCGCGCCTGAAGGAAGAGGCTGACGCTTACCGTGAACGCATCGTGGCGCAAGCTGAAGGTGATGCCCAGCGCTTCAAGACCATCTTGCCCGAGTACCAGAAAGCGCCGCAAGTCATGCGTGACCGCATGTACACCGACGCCATGCAGCAGATCTACAGCAATGTGACCAAGGTGCTGGTGGACAGCAAACAGGGCTCGAACCTCTTGTACCTGCCGCTCGACAAAATCATGCAGCAAGTGGCCGCAACGGCGCCTCCCGCTGTGGACGCTCCCGCTGCTGCGCCAGTGAATGGCAATGGCAATGCGGCCAACAACGGGACTGTGGACACACGTTCACGTGATCTGCAGCGTTCGCGTGACCGCGATCCACGATAAGGACAAAGAAAATGAATCGCATTGGATTGTGGATTTCGACGCTGCTGGTGGCCTTTGTGCTGTTCAGCTCTACCGTGTTTGTGGTCGATCAGCGCCAGTTCGGCGTGGTGTATGCCTTGGGTCAGATCAAGGAAGTCATCACCGAGCCCGGCTTGCACTTCAAGTTGCCGCCGCCGCTGCAAAACGTCAATTACATCGACAAACGCTTGCTCACGCTGGATAGCCCCGACAACGAACCCATGCTCACGGCTGAAAAGCAGCGTGTGGTGATCGATTGGTATGTGCGCTGGCGCATTACCGACCCGCAGGCCTACATTCGCAACGTGGGCCTGGACGAGAAGGCCGGCACCAACCAGCTCAACCGCGTGGTGCGCAACGCTTTCCAGGAAGAAATCAACAAGCGCACGGTCAAGGAGTTGCTGTCCCTCAAACGGGAAGAGCTGATGGACGATGTGAAAGCCGCCGTGCTGCTGGTGGTCAAGGGCGCCAAGCCCTGGGGCGTCGATGTGGTGGATGTGCGGATCACCCGCGCAGACTATGTGGACACCATCACCGAGTCGGTCTACCGACGCATGGAAGCCGAGCGCAAGCGCGTGGCCAACGAACTGCGCTCGACCGGTGCGGCCGAGGGTGAAAAAATCCGCGCTGATGCCGACCGCCAACGCGAAGTGACCATTGCCAACGCTTACCGCGATGCGCAGAAGATCAAAGGGCAGGGCGATGCGCAGGCAGCGCGCTTGTATGCCGAATCCTTTGGCCGTGATCCCCAGTTTGCGCAGTTTTACCGCAGTCTGGAGGCTTACAAATCCAGTTTCGCCAGCAAGAGCGACGTGTTGGTGCTCGACCCGGGCAGCTCCGAATTCTTCAAGGGCATGCGCGGCACACCGGGCAACACGCCTGCCCGGAAGTAAATCTTGCTCGACGCCTTCCTGCTGGCATTGGGCCTGATGCTCATCCTGGAGGGCTTGATGCCCATGGTGTCGCCATGGAAGTGGCGACGCCTGTTTGAGCAGCTGCTGCAGCTCGAAGACGGGCAAATCCGCTTCTTTGGGATGGCCATGGTCATCGCTGGCTTATTGCTGTTCTGGTTTGTTTCCTGAACGCAAACCCGGAAACGGGCTTTCAAGCCGGTAAAATCTCGTTTTTAACCGTCCCCCTCCATCCCCATGTCTGCTTGGGTCCTCCCGGATCACATTGCCGATGTCTTGCCCTCCGAGGCTCGCCACATCGAAGAACTCCGCCGCGAACTGCTCGATACCGCCCGTGGCTATGGCTACGAGTTGGTCATGCCGCCGCTGCTGGAGCATTTGGAGTCCCTGCTCACCGGCACGGGTGAGGCGCTGGATTTGCAGACCTTCAAGCTGGTCGACCAGCTGTCGGGCCGGACGCTGGGTTTGCGTGCCGATACCACTCCCCAGGTGGCCCGCATTGATGCGCATTTGCTCGGCCGTGCCGGCTTGACCCGTCTTTGCTACTGCGGCCCCGTGCTGCACACCCGTCCCGCACGCCCCCATGCCACCCGCGAACCTCTGCAGCTGGGGGCCGAAATCTATGGCCACGGTGGGCCCGAGGCCGATCTGGAAATTCTGCAATTGGCGCTGGACAGCCTGCGTGCCGCCCGTTTGGGTGATTTGCAGGTGGACCTGGCCGACGCCCGCATTGTCAACAGCCTGTTGCAGTCCGAGACCCTGTCGGATGCGCTGCGGCACGACATCCATGCGGCCTTGGCGATCAAGGACGCCAGCGCCATTGCCCGTCTGACCAGCGGCTTGTCTGAAACCTCGCGCAACGGTTTGTTGGCGCTGGTGGATTTGTATGGCGACGTCCGTGTGCTGGACGAGGCTGCCGGCCGCCTGCCCGCGACCCCGGCCATCACCCAGGCCTTGAGCCAGCTGCTCTGGCTGGCCGAGCAAATTCCGGGCGTAGCCGTCAGTTTCGATCTGGGTGACTCGCGGGGTTACGCCTACTACAGCGGCATGCGTTTTGCCATTTATGCCAAGGGGGCATCGGATGCGCTGGCCCGCGGCGGTCGTTACGACGGCGTGGGCGCTGTATTCGGTCACCGCATTGACCGTGACCGGCCCGCCGTGGGCTTCAGTCTGGATTTGAAAGAATTGGTGGCCGCTGTCCAGCCTTTGGCTTTGCGGGCAGCCATCCGTGCGCCGTGGGGCCATTCGGCCAGTTTGCGCACGGCCATTGCCGCTTTGCGCAGCCAGGGTGAAACCGTGGTGTGCGTCCTGCCCGGGCACGAAAGCGAAATTGACGAATTCCATTGCGACCGAGAGCTGACAGAAGCGGCCGGGCAGTGGGTGGTACAGGCTCTTTGAGAAAGAACATTTCAAGCATGAACAAGTTGCAAGGCCGTAATGTGGTCGTCGTGGGCACCCAATGGGGCGACGAGGGCAAAGGCAAACTGGTCGACTGGCTGACCGAAAGCGCCCAGGGCGTGGTCCGTTTTCAAGGCGGCCACAACGCAGGCCATACCTTGGTGATCAATGGCGTGAAAACCGCCTTGCACCTGATCCCCAGCGGCATCATGCGCGCTGGCGTCAAGTGCTACATCGGCAACGGTGTGGTGCTGTCGGTGCCCAAACTGCTCGAAGAAATTGCAGGCCTTGAAAAAGCCGGGGTCGAGGTGCGTTCACGCCTGCGCGTGAGCGAGGCCTGCCCGCTCATCTTGCCTTACCACGTGGCACTGGATGTGGGTCGTGAAGCCGCCAAGGAAAAAGCCGGAACCGCCAAGATCGGCACCACAGGCCGTGGCATTGGCCCCGCTTACGAAGACAAGGTGGCGCGCCGTGCCCTGCGGGTGCAAGACCTGAAATACCCCGAGCGTTTTGCCACCAAGCTGCGCGAAAACCTGGCTTTGCACAATGAAGTGTTGGTCAATGTGCTGGGCGCAGCGCCTGTGGACTTTGACACCACCTACAACGAAGCCATGGCTTACGCCAAAGAGTTGCTGCCCATGGTGGCCGACGTGTCGCGTGAGCTGAACGACGCCCACAAGGCCGGAGCCAACTTGCTGTTCGAAGGCGCGCAAGGCACCTTGCTCGATGTGGACCACGGCACTTACCCGTTTGTGACCTCGAGCAACTGCGTGGCGGGCAATGCTGCAGCCGGTTCGGGCGTCGGCCCCGGCATGCTGCATTACATCCTGGGCATCACCAAGGCGTACTGTACCCGTGTGGGCGGTGGCCCATTCCCCACCGAGCTCGACTGGGAAACCCCCGGCACACCCGGTTACCACATGTCCACCGTGGGTGCTGAAAAAGGCGTGACCACCGGTCGTTCGCGCCGCTGCGGCTGGTTCGATGCGGCCTTGCTCAAGCGCAGCGCCCAGGTCAACGGTTTGAGTGGCCTGTGCATCACCAAGCTCGACGTGCTGGACGGCTTGAAAGAGCTGCTGCTGTGCACCGGCTACGAGCTGGATGGCGAAGTCATTGACATCCTGCCCATGGGCGCGGATGAGATCGCCCGCTGCAAACCGATCTACGAAGTGATTCCCGGCTGGACCGAAACCACCGTGGGCGTGACCGAGATGGACAAGCTGCCGGCCACCGCCCGTCATTACCTGGACCGCATCGCCCAAGTCACGGGTGTGCCGGTGCATGTGGTGTCGACCAGCCCGGACCGTGACCACACGATCTTGCTGCACAACCCGTTTGCAGCCTGATTTCCTTCGACGACTTTTTCACCCACACTGATTTTTCACTGGAGTTCACCCCATGTTGACCGAAGACGGCAAGCACCTGTACGTGAGTTACGACGAGTACCACAACCTCATCGAAAAACTCGCCATCAAGATCCACCAATCTGGCTGGCAATTTGACAACATCCTGTGCTTGGCCCGTGGCGGCATGCGCCCTGGCGACATTTTGTCGCGCGTTTTTGACAAACCCTTGGCCATCATGTCCACCAGCTCTTACCGCGCTGAAGCCGGCACGGTCCAGGGCCACTTGGACATCGCCCGCTACATCACCACCCCCAAGGGTGAGATCGCTGGCAAAGTGCTGCTGGTCGACGACCTGGCCGATACGGGCCACACCTTGCGTGCCGTGGTGGACCAGTTGAAAAACAACTACAAGCCGGTCACCGAATTGCGCACCGCTGTGATCTGGACCAAAGGCGTGTCCACCTTCAAGCCCGACTACTCTGTCGAAGATTTGCCCACCAACCCCTGGATTCACCAGCCCTTCGAGCCGTATGACAACTTGCGCCCCGAAAAACTCCTGGAAAAGTGGAGCGTCTGAGCACACTCGGACATACCCTGTATGGTCTTTCAACAGCCTCCTTCGGGAGGCTGTTTGCATTAGGATGCGCGGATGCAAGCAGAATCCCCAAACGCCTCTTTCGCCCACATGGCCACTGGCCTGATCCACCACCCCTACACGCCGCCCCCCGGTTTTGAGGCCCCCCAGCCGGGCGTCTTCAAGGCTTCAACGGTGTACTTCCCGACCGTGGCCGACATGCGCCAGCGTGAGTGGAAAGACAAGTCCGCCTACACCTACGGGCTGCACGGCACGCCCACCACCTACTTGCTTGAAGAACGTCTGTGCAGTTTGGAAGGGGGACAGCAGTGCGTGTTGGTGCCCAGCGGCCTGGCGGCTCTGGCCCTGGTGGCCCTGGCGGTGCTGAAAACCGGCGACGAGGTGTTGATCCCGGACAACGCCTATGGCCCCAACAAGGCGCTGGCCGATGGCGAGTTGTGCCATTTCGGCATCACACACCGCTTTTACGACCCGATGGACCCGCAGGATCTCGCCAGGCAGATCACGGACCGCACCCGGCTGGTTTGGCTTGAAGCCCCGGGTTCGGTGAGCATGGAGTTTCCCGATTTGCCCGAGATGGTGCGCCAGTGCCGCGCACGCGGCGTGTTGTGTGCCCTCGACAACACCTGGGGTGCGGGCCTGGCCTTCAAGCCCTTTGATTTGCTGGGCGACGGCGCAGGCGCGCAGGGCAGTCTGTCGGTGGACATCAGCGCCCATGCGCTCACCAAATACCCCAGCGGTGGCGGCGATGTGCTCATGGGCAGCGTGATCACCCGCGATGCGGCCTTGCACCTGAAAATCAAGCTTTGTCACATGCGCCTGGGTCTGGGTGTGGCCGCCAACGATGTCGAAACCGTGCTGCGCTCGTTGCCCAGCATCGACCTGCGGTACAGAGCCCACGACCAGACTGCCCGTGCGCTGGCCGCCTGGTGGCAGGCGCAACCCCAATGCGCGCAACTGATGCACCCGGCCTTTGCAGGCTCGCCTGGTCACGCCCATTGGCAAGCCCTGTGCGATCGCGAGCCCGGCACGGGCCAGGCCGCGGGCTTGTTCAGCGTGATGATCGACGCCCGTTACAGCCAAGCCCAGGTCGACGCGTTTTGCGATGGCCTGAAACTTTTCAAGATCGGTTACAGCTGGGGCGGCCCCGTGAGCCTGGTCGTGCCCTACGACATCGCAGCCATGCGCCAGGCCTGGCCCGCACACCTGCAGCGCGGCACCCTGGTGCGTTTTTCCACGGGTCTGGAGTCCGCGCAGGACCTGATCCTTGACTTGCATCAAGCTGTACAGACGCATTTGCCCACGGCCTGATCGCTCAGGTGACACGGAGGCGCATTTTTGCGTCGCGCACCCACTTCGTTGGGGGCTTTCCTGACTGTTCAAAGCTTGGCCGTGGCAGTAACCTGAGGGCTTTCCATGCTTGAATCCGTTTCTTTGCCATGACCGCTGCCAAACAGTCCCACGACCCTGATGCAGAGCTGCCCACGATGGCGGCGCCCTATGTGCCGCCACCGCCCGAAGGGCCACGCTCTCACATGCGGCCTCTGGGCTGGGCAGACCCTTTTCGCTGGTTGGCAAGGGGCCTTCTGGACCTGCGACAGCACCCGGGCATCGCCCTGTTTTATGGCTTGTGTTTTTGGGGCATGGCACAGGTGCTGGCCTTGGTGTTCAAACACAAGCCCGAATACACCTTGTCGCTGGTTTCGGGCTGCTTGCTGGTCGGGCCTTTTTTGGCCATGGGCCTGTACGAGGTCAGCCGCAAGCGCGAGCGGGGCGAGTTGCCCGACATGGCCACCTCGCTCATGTGTTGGGACCAGCACATCCGCAGCATGGCCATGCTGGTGTTGGTCCTGATGGTGCTGGAGCTGCTGTGGGGCAGGGCATCGCTGGTGGTGTTTGCGGTTTTCTTCAACACGGGCATGCCCTCGACCACGGGGGTGATCGAGGCCGTGTTCAACCCACAAAACCTCGAATTCATCCTGGTTTACCTGGCCGTGGGAGGCGTGTTTGCTGCCCTGGTCTATGGCCTGTCGGTGGTGTCGATTCCCATGATTCTGGACCGCGACACCGACGCGATTTCTGCGGTGTTGACGAGCATGCGGGTGGTTTTTTCGCACCCCGGGGTGATGCTGCTGTGGGGCTTGCTGCTCAGTGTCTTGGTGTTGGCGGCCCTGTGGCCTTGGGCCTTGGGCATCATCGTGGTCGGGCCATGGCTGGGTCATGCCAGCTGGCACGCTTATCGGGGCAGCGTTGAATGGGAAGAAGGGCCTCAAGAAGCTGTTACATTGGGCAGGTCAAATTAAAGGAGCCATCTTGGCCACACCCAACTACGGATTCGAAAAACGCCAGAAAGAATTGGCCAAGAAACGCAAAAAAGAAGACAAGCTCAAGGCCAAGTCCGAACGCAAGTCGGGCCTGTTGGCGGAAGACGGCTCTGAAATCGAGGGCCAAGAGGGCGATGCCGACACGGCAGCGCCCGGTGCGGCCGATTCATCTGCGCCAGCGGCCTGACGCACCTGTTTGATCGATTAAGGGGCTTGAACCAGCTCACGCGCCAAAACCAGCATGTCCGCCATGCTGTGACTCGCTGGGGTGAGCAGCGGGGCTTGGGCGTAATGCACAAAGTTGTGGCCCGTGGACGTCTCGTAGCCCGGGTCGTAATGGCCTGAGAGCAATTCGGCCACCACCTCGTGCATTTCCCCCCGCTCGATGCGCTCTTGCCAGCCTTGCACCACGGCCTTGCCGCGCAGGGCCGTCAGGCGCTCCAGGCGGTCGGCAAACATGGCGCGGTCTTGCGTGAAAAACGCATAGTCTTCCAGCAGTAAATTCACCCGGTTTTCCAGCGACAGGTCCACCCGCAGGCAGGGGCTGGCCCGCATGGCGGCCATCAGCGCGTCAGGCACCGCCAGATTCCCCACCTTTTTGCTTTCGGCTTCCACAAACACCGGGCGGTCTGCGCTGAAGCCGCGCAAGACGTCCCACACCTGGGTGTCAAACGCCTTTTGGGTGGGCTGCGGCGTGCCGGGAATCAAGCCCAGCACCGAGCTGCGGTGGCAGGCAATGGCTTCCAGGTCCAGCACCTGGGCACCTTCTTGCGCCAAGGCTTGCAGCAAGCGGGTCTTGCCCGAGCCAGTGGGTCCGCACAACACCTTGAACTGCAGGCGCTGCGCCTGGCGGGGCGTGTCTTCCATCACGGCTTTGCGAAAGGCCTTGTAGCCGCCCTCGATCAGGTGCACCTTGAAGCCGATCTGCCCCAGAATCAGCGCCAGCGAGTTGCTGCGCTTGCCGCCGCGCCAGCAATACACCAGCGGCTGCCAGTTCTTGGGCTTGTCCATGACATGGGTTTCGATGTGGCGGGCGATGTTTTTGGCCACCAGCGCGGCGCCCACTTTTTGCGCCTCAAAAGGGTTGACCTGCTTGTACAGCGTGCCCACCTTGATGCGCTCTTCGTTGTTGAGCGATGGCCAGCTCAGGGCGCCGGGCAGGTGGTCTTCGGCGTGTTCGCCTTCGGAGCGGGCGTCGAGGATGGCATCAAACTGGTCCAGTTGGGCCATGGCATCCGAGGCCGAGATCAGGTGAACGCTCATTTCAGTTGTTTCTTCAAAGTGGGCCAGACGTTGGCCAGCATGCGCGGCTGCGCGGCTTCATTGGGGTGGATGCGGTCGGCCTGGAACCATTTGAGCGGCTCGGGGTCGTCGCCAATGCCTTTCAAAAAGAAAGGCACCAGCGCCGCCTTTTGGCTTTTGGCCACCTGGGCGTAAGCCGCTTCAAACTGGCGGGCCATGTCGGGGCCGTAATTGGGCGGCATTTGCATGCCCAGCAGCAGCACCTGCGCCCCGGCGGCTTGGGCTTGTTGGGTCATGTCCAGCAGGTTGCTCTGCGTCATCGCCATGGGCAGCCCACGCAGCGCGTCGTTGCCGCCCAGCTCGATGACCACATGGCTGGGCTGGTGTCGTTTGAGCAAGGCGGGCAGGCGAGAGCGCCCGCCCGAAGTGGTGTCGCCGCTGATGCTGGCGTTGATGACTTGCACACCGGGCTTTTCTTTGTCCAATTGTTTTTGCAGCAAAGCCACCCAACCTGTGCCGCGGGCAAGGCCATATTCGGCACTCAGCGAGTCGCCCAGCACCAAAATGCGCTGCGCAGCAGCCGCTGCCACAGGCAGGGCAAAGCCCCAGCCGGCAAGGGCCAGCAGGGTCCAGTTAAAGTGGCGTCGTCTCAACAAAGGTGTGTGCATGCCTGAATCTATCATTGCCGTGCGTGGCGTCTCGAAAAGTGTGCAAGATGCCAGCGGGCAGCTGGACATTTTGCGCGATATCGATTTCTCATTGAACGCCGGGGAAACCGCTGCGATTGTCGGTGCTTCCGGTTCGGGCAAAAGCACGCTGCTGGCCATCCTGGCGGGCCTCGATACACCCAGTGCCGGGCAGGTGCTGTTGGCCGGGCAATCGCTGTTTGATTTGTCCGAAGACGAACGCGCCGCTGTGCGCGCCCAGCATGTGGGTTTTGTGTTCCAGAGCTTTCAGCTCATGCCCAACCTCACGGCCCTCGAGAACGTGATGCTGCCGCTGGAGCTGGCCGATCGGCCGGATGCCCGCAGCACCGCCACCGCCATGCTGCAGCGGGTGGGTTTGGGTGAGCGACTCAAGCACCTGCCCAAAGTGCTCAGCGGCGGCGAGCAGCAGCGCGTGGCCCTGGCCCGCGCTTTTGTGGTGCAGCCCGATTTGCTGCTGGCCGATGAGCCTACAGGCAGCCTGGACCACGCCACGGGCGAGTCCATCATGGACTTGATGTTTGCGCTCAACCGCGAGCAGGGCACCACCCTGGTCTTGGTCACACACGACCGGCAACTGGCTGCACGTTGCGAGCGCAGCCTGGTGATTCAGGCGGGGCGCTTGTCTGAGGCGGCTGGCGCCTCGGCGCAGCAACGATAATCACCGGATGTCATCCCACAAAGTGCTGTTCGGCTTTCATGCCGTGGGCGTTCGCCTCAAGATCGCCCCCCAATCCGTTGTTGAAATCCATTACGAGGTCGCCCGCCGCGACGCCCGGATGCGGCAGTTCATCGACAAGGCCCGTGATTCGGGCATGCGCCTGATCGAGTCGGACAACGAACGCCTGGCCAAGCTGGCCGGGGGCCATGGCCACCAGGGCGTGGTCGCCCTGGTCACGCCCATCCCACAAAACCATTCCCTTGACGATCTGCTTGACACCGTCGAAGGTCCACCTTTGCTCTTGGTGCTGGACGGCGTGACCGACCCGCACAATCTGGGCGCTTGCCTGCGCGTGGCCGACGGTGCGGGTGCGCACGCGGTCATCGCCCCCAAAGACCACGCGGCCGGCATCAACGCCACCGTGGCCAAAGTCGCCAGTGGTGCGGCCGAGACCATGCCTTACTTCATGGTGACCAATCTGGCGCGGACCTTGGGCGAGCTCAAGGAGCGCAGCATCTGGGTGATTGGCACGAGCGACGACGCCCCCCGCACGATTTACCAAACCGACCTGAAGGTACCCACCGCCCTGGTGCTGGGCGCCGAGGGCACCGGCATGCGCCAGTTGACCCGCAAGAATTGTGACGAGCTGGTGAGCATTCCCATGCGCGGCGCGGTCGAGAGCCTGAACGTCTCGGTGGCCAGTGGTGTGTGCCTGTACGAGGCGCTGCGTCAACGCAGTTGAGCTGAAAAGGGGTTTTGAATGTTCAAGAACACACAGCGCATCGCACTGACCGCCTTGCTCGTCACCGCCAGCCTGCTGGCCGCTTGCACCCAAGAGCAGCAAAACAAGATCAGCCGAGACATCCAGAACTGGACGGGCACCAATGGCGTGTTGGAAGTGTATGCCGGAGACAAACTGGTGCGCCGTTTTTTGAAGGTGGACAAGATCAGCACCGCCTTGGGTACCGATGACAAAGCGCCACGCGCCTACCGCTACGGCTATGGCGTGCTCGATGAGAACCTGAACATGGTGGCCGATCCCGATGAAAAGAAGGTGTATTTCGAGGTCAGCGATTACTCGAACACGGTGTTCTTCGAGAACCCGCGTTGATCGGGCTCAGACCCAGCCCAGCCCACCGAGCAGGGCACCCAGGCCGATCAACCACAGCATGTGGACCCGGGTGCGCCAGACCACCAGGGTGGTGACGGCGGTCAACACGTACAAAGGCCAGTCGCGTGCAGGCTGGTTGTGGCTGATGGTGAGCAGCCAGGCCGTGCTCAACAAAAGCGCAATCACGATGGGAGCCATGCCCGATTTGAAGGCCCGGATGCCCAGCTTGTCGCGGTGTTGGTGCGCCCAGCGCGTGGCCGTGTAGGTCAGGATGGAAGAGGGCAGCATGATGCCCAACATGGCCAGCAACACACCCAAACTGGCCAGGGCAGCACTGAACCAGCCGCCGCCCAGACCAGCAGCGGCGTTCAAGCCCACGTTGAAGCCCATCAGCGCCACAAACAAAATATTGGGCCCTGGTGCAGACTGCGCCAACGCAATCGACGAGGTGAATTGCGACTCGCTCAGCCAATGTGTTTCATCCACCAGGTAGCGGTGCATGTCCGGCGCGGTGGTGATCGCGCCACCTACGGCCAGCAGCGACAAAGAGGCAAAGTGGCTGCACAGGCTCAGCCAATCCTGGACCGACAGTTGAAGCACCGGGTTCATGGCGAACCCCGGGTCTGGCTGGCTTGTCGTGCCAGTTGCAGATAGGCCCAAGCACAGGCCCACAAGCCCGTGCCCAGCAGCACCACAAACAAGGGCCATCGCAATACCCCAACCCCAGCGAAAGTGGCTAGAGCCAAAGCGATGCAGACCGGTTTGCCCATCGGGTTGTGGCGCAGGGCCGTGATCAGTTTGAGGCCCACCGCCGCAATCAGACCCGCCGAGACCGCGCCCATGCCACGCAAGGCGCCTTGTGCCCAAGGCTCTTGCGACACGCCGCCAAAAGCCACAGCCAACAGCAAAACCACCACCAAGGGGGCGGCCAGCATGCCCGCCACGCCTGCCAAAGCACCCGGCAGGCCAAAGTAACGCCCGCCGATCATCAGCGAGAGATTGACCACATTGGGGCCGGGCATGACCTGGGCGACGGCCCAGTCTTCGACAAATTGCTCGCGGGTCATCCAGCGCTTTTTCTCGACCAGTTCGCGCTGAACCACAGCCAAAACGCCACCAAAACCCTGCAGTGCCAGCAGGGTGAAAGACACAAAAAGATCGGTTTTGGAGCGCGGGCTGTTCAAGAGGACAAGTTCTGACATGCCGCCATTATCCGGGGGACTTCAAGCCCCTTGTTCGGTGTCCAGCCAAATCAACTGGCCGCGCCCACTCTCGTTCAGGCGCATCACCAAGGCCACGGCTTGGGTTTCTGGCAATTCAAATTGCAGGCTCACCATGCTGGCGTGTGTGACGCTGTTCAACACGGCTTGTACCCCCTCCAGCTCCCTGCGAACGAGGCCTTCCAGTGCATAGGGCACGCTGCAGGCCAGATGCTGTGTCTTGATCCGTGCCACCTTGTCTGCTGTCAATAAGGCTTGCGCCACCGCATCGGTGTAGGCCCGCACCAGACCGCCTGCACCCAGCTTCACGCCGCCAAAATAACGCACCACCGAGGCCATCACGCCGTCAAGGTCCTGGTGCCGCAGCACCTCCAACATGGGGCGACCGGCGGTGCCGCCCGGTTCACCGTCGTCGTTCGCGGCCGACTGCCCACCCGCGAGCAGGGCCCAGCAGACATGGGCGGCGTCCGGGTGCTGGGCCTTGAGTTGCGCCACACGGTTGAGCGCTTCGTCACGCCCAGAGACCGTTTCGACGCAGGCGATGAAACGGCTTTTTTTGATGATCAACTCGTGGTGAGCGGGACGGGCGAGCGAGAACGGCATGGCTCGATTGTCCTGGATGCGGCGATGGCCGGATTCAAACCACCCGGTCATGCGGATTTGCCTCTTTTTGGCTGAATACCCGCTGCTTTCTCAAGCCCACCCCCGAAACCCTACACTAGCGGATTATCCCGATACCGAGCCCATGAACGCCTTCACCGACGTCTCTTTCTTCCCGCGCGACGCCAAGCCGCTGACCAGTTACCGCAAGTACTGGGCGCAGCGCTTTGGCACGGCCCCATTTTTGCCGATGAGCCGCGAGGAAATGACCCAACTGGGCTGGGACAGCTGCGACATCATCATTGTCACCGGTGACGCCTATGTGGACCACCCCAGCTTTGGCATGTCGGTCATTGGCCGCATGCTGGAAAACCAGGGTTTTCGGGTCGGCATCATCGCCCAGCCCGACT